>JACLAD010004305.1_pt1 | contig 28226 bp, 16 predicted proteins | sample 8027901 | NCBI WGS metagenome assembly JACLAD01 (sample SAMN15725071, study PRJNA655200) | protist metagenome | isolation source: fluorescence activated cell sorting (FACS) single amplified genomes of... | place: Spain: Blaines Bay Microbial Observatory, Mediterranean Sea | collected 2016-07-05 | reverse complement strand
CATTAACGAACTCCGCCTTTCCGTTCTCTTCCTTACTCTTTATCTCATCTTGCTTATTTTTCAGCTTACGAGCTTCCTGTTGGTGTGACTCCTCGTGGGAACAAGAATAATATGGAATATAGCCTTCCTCAGAATATGGGTAGTGGTATGCATAATAATTTCGAAGGCCAGAACTATCCGATGGGCAATTCAGGCATGGATGTAGCAGGTACACCTCATACACCTCGAGTAGGCGCTGGTTACAATCCCCTGGGATTGACACCCATGTCATTACCTCGTGGCGATCTAGGTGGCCGTGGACATATGATTCATGGTGCAGGTATGCATGGCGGTATGCACAATGCTAGCTATGGTTCTGCACCTCCCACTCCTAATACACCCATGGGTTTCGAGTTTGGTAATGGAGGTCCACCTGGTGGTGGTGATAGTCCTGGTAGTGGCGGTGATGGTGGTGGAGATGACAATGATGACAACGACGATGATCAAGATGAGAATGAGAATGACAATGGTGTCAATAATGAGCAAGAGGATGGAATGATAATTTGGGGCACAACGATTCATGTGAAGACGTGTTACAATTCATTTCGATACTTCATTGAGAACTTCCGCGAGAACAATGACTTTGAAGCATTTTATTTGAGACAAATTGAAGCTCTGCATCGCACCAATGGCCGTGTCATGAGCTTAGATTGCTCTCATTTGCACAATTATGCACCTTCTCGTACATTGTATAAGCAATTGATTCAATTTCCTGTAGAAGTGATCCCTATTTTGGATATGGTCATCAATGATGTGTATCAAGAGACATATGGAGATGGAGAAGATGGAGAATCACAAGCTATTCAAACCAGAACTTTCAATTTGGTTGGAGAACCTGCCAAAATGCGTGCTCTTGATCCAGAGAATATTGATCAATTGTTGACCATTCGAGGTATGGTTATCCGTGTAAGTCCTATCATTCCAGATCTGAAACGAGCATTCTTTAAATGTGTCGTGTGTCAACATTCTCAAGAAGCACTTATCAATTTGGGTCGTATTGACGAACCCTCTCGTTGTGAGCATTGTAATCTTGCTGGAGGTATGGAAATGGTACACAATCGATGTGCTTACATTGACAAACAGTTGATTCGTTTGCAAGAAACGTCAGATGAGATTCCAGAGGGCGAGACTCCTTTCACTGTAACATTGTTCGCCTTTGACGATTTGGTAGATAGTGTTCGCCCTGGTGATAGACTAGAAGTGACTGGTGTCTATCGAGCGATGCCTCAAAGGACTAATCCGAAACTTCAGACAGTCAAAAGTATCTACAAGACATTTATCGATACTATTCATTTCCGAAGATCAAGTATAGGTTTACGCAGTGTAATTACCCCCGAAAAGGATAAACCGAAAGAGAAGAAACAACGCAAAGTAAGAGATCTTGCAGCTTTGAGAAAACGGCAAGAGCGTCTTGCAAATGGCGAAGAGGTGTCTTCCGATGAAGAAGAGGAGGAAGAACGTGTGAATGCAAATGCTAGTAATGGTAATCAAAACGCTCTAGATTCAAATCTTATGGAAGAAGTTACAGATAATGATGGAGGAGAAGGCAACACTTCTGACGAACACAGCTTCTCTTCTGAACGCATTCAAGAGTTCCGTTCATTCGCTGCCTCAGGCAACACATACGAGCGACTTGTTCAGAGCTTTGCGCCTTCTATCTGGGAGATGGATGATGTCAAAAGAGGTATTCTTTGTCTCTTATTTGGTGGTACCAACACCATGAATGGTGACGATGTTGTGAATGATAATGCAAATGAGAATGAGGAGCCAGAACGCGAGTTGGAAGCTTGGGAAGTAGAGGATGATCTTCATCGTGTCAATCCTGCTAACGAAAACGAATCCCCAAATGCAAGTAATCGCAAGGAACGCAATAGTAGTGCATATGAAGATGGTGGAAAAGCAGCCAATAGAGTGCATCAGAGAAGCGATATCAACATCTTGTTGTGTGGAGATCCCGGTACTTCTAAGTCGCAACTACTCTCCTATGTACAGAAGATCACACCTCGTGGTATTTATACGTCGGGTAAAGGTAGCAGTGCTGTAGGTCTGACGGCATCTGTGATTCGTGATCCAGAGACGAAAGATATGGTACTGGAGTCTGGAGCATTGGTGTTGAGTGACAATGGTATTTGCTGTATTGATGAGTTCGACAAGATGTCTGAAACTACGCGAGCCATTTTACACGAAGCTATGGAGCAGCAAACTGTCAGCGTGACCAAAGCTGGTATCATTGCCACCTTGAATGCTCGCACCTCCATCCTTGCTTCAGCCAATCCAAAGGAGTCTAGATACAACGTGAATATGAGTGTGGTGGAGAACATCCGACTACCTCCGACTCTATTGTCCAGATTCGATTTGATTTATCTGATCTTAGATAAGCCAGATAAGGAAACGGATCGCAGACTCGCCAAGCATTTGGTATCATTGTACCATCCAGATGATGAGAGAACCGAAGCCAGTGCAGATTCCGTATCGCAAGACTTCTTGAGAGACTACATCACCTATGCCAGGCATCACGTACAACCAGAGATTGGCAATGAAGCCGTAGAGGTGCTTGTCAATGGATATCTGGGAATGAGAGCTTTGGGAGGAAGAGGTACGTGTCCTTTTGTTGCCGTTTTGTATTCAATTTTCATTATTATTTAGTACTATTTAGTACTGCGACTGATTAACTAACCATATACGTCCTCTATTGATATTGTAATCACTATTACTATTACTATAATAATAATAGGTGCAAAGACTATCTCCGCTACTCCTCGTCAATTGGAGTCTCTGATCCGTATCTCTCAAGCCTTGGCCAAGATGCGTCTGGATCTCATCGTGTCGGCTATGGATGTGAAGGAAGCCATTCGTCTCATGCGTGTGGCTACTCAAGCAGCAGCTACTGATCCTCGGACGGGTACTATTGATATGGATCTCATCACTACTGGTCGTACGGCATTGGACCGTGATCTGGTGCTCAGATTGATGGAAATTATTCGAAAATTCCTGGAAAATAAGACTGGCCAGCGCATGACTTATGGACAGATCCGTCAGGCATTACTGCAAGACGAGGAGACGAATTTGCGACAGGGTGGTAATGACTTGTCTGGCATCGGAATGACAGTGTCCATGGGAGAGGTCGAAGAGGCGCTGCGAGAACTGGAGACAGATGGTGTTGTGCAAATCATTGACCGCACGCAGATGGTCATTGTTCGCTAGTCTCGTTGTGGGCACAAAAGCCGAATAGGGCTTGGGCTCGTCAGAAACACTCAAGATATTGTTTGAGAATTGAGGCATATACTTTGTAATTATAAGACAAATTGTGAGCTAAATTAAGAATGTTAGAAAGAATCTTTTGGATGCAAATGTTCAAATAAACCAAAATATTACAAATTCACTTGACTATATAATAATCGTGATGTTCATTTGGCTAGATTTTGTGAGTCGCCCGCGGTTCAGTACGGCGATGTAAAGAATGTACATTCGTCTGGGACACGATCGTTGAATCGGTTGTGGAACTCTTTTTACTTGTTTCAGAACTTCCAACACTCTCGATATCTGTTTTGGATCCCCGCCTTACTATGTAGAGATATAGAGCACTGATAATGGTGAGAAGTATCAAGAATAGAATGACCATTGGTGCGCTGAACGCCTCCTTCACCATATCGTTTATCATTTCCCACCTCTCGAACTTAGAAATCATGCTATCCACATTTCCAGCCGTCCAATGTTCATCTACTTCTCTAAAAAGAGCATCCGCCCACTCGGACAACTTCTTACCATGTTGTATTCCTTCCACTTTCAGCACCAACCTGTCCACTTTGCCGTTCTTACCGACTACAGGCTTCCTCACATAATCAATAGGATGTCCAGGATGCCTAGCCATGGTACTTGAAGATCCATCTAAATCTAACTCTAGACATACTGAAGCTTCATTTTCCAACTCCTTGGGAACTCGATATGCGTATTGGAATGCCTTACTGCTGCGTTGTTTCAGCTGATGGAAGAACATGGGTATCTCTCCCACTGGTTCAATACCTTCCTTTTCCCTCCGCTTCAACTCATTGATTCTACCCCACAGAATATTCTCCATCTTCATACCATCCGCATGGATCTGGTTATGAGGATTGCCACCTTCACGAGAAGGCAATATCCATGCGAAGCTCAAGACATATCCAATAGTACTACCGAGTGACATGAAGAAATCGTCAGAAGAACTTATGTCGACAGTCTGTTCAGAAGAAACAATATTCGATGTATGTCCAGCAGTGGTGGGCGCAAAATACTTCTTATCCTTCTTATCGTCCTTATATTTATCATTACCCTCATCGCCACTGCTACTGCTACTGGGAGTGGTGGTTGCGCCGTCAAGTCTCCTCGTTCGTGTGGTGGAGACGGCAGCACGCGGACTATCGAAATATTGAGTAATACAATCTCTACCCTTGTTTAAATTGGTGCTGTAGCCCGGGAACCTACTCACAAAGTGAAATGGTTCTCCCATGATAAGGAAGATGAATCGGAAGATATCCTTGTCACCATTAAAGATCTTCTTGTAGAATAGCTCATCTTCGATCATGCGTCTACCCATTTCCAACAAGGTGGCATGACGGGTCAAGTTCAATGCCACTTGTCCTGCTTCAGCCTCCTGGGCAATATTTCGAACAGGTTTCCATTCGAGACCCCCAATTTTGGCTCTCCACAGCACATGCGACTCGAAAGAAGTGTATCCATAGCCTCCCATGGCCTCGTTACCTCTCTCTAAATAGCACTCGTCGCCCCACAAATCTGGCCAGATGACAGCTCCAGTCTTCTGGTACGCTTCGCTGTCGAACACATCATGCAGATTTCCAACTGCGATGTTATCAGCATCGATAAACACTACATCAGTGAATGAAGTGCCCAATAAAGCATAGAACTTGGAGGTGAAACCAGCTACCTTGTCTGGCAAAGCTCGACAAGTGGTTCCCAATTTTAAGGCCTCAGAACCAGCTTCCGCTTTTATCGTGTTATGGAAAATACTCTCACATATACCCATATCTCTGGCATTGACCCATACTTCTGCTGGCAAATTTGAGTTATCTTTTTCTCTCTGGGATGCACCATTGTCGAACAGTGGAGGATTGCGAAGGGCTCGGATGGATTGATAGATATCTTTGAAATGGCTCGTCTTCCCAGTGTAAATCACACCTTTCTTTACTCTACTCTTCTTTAAAAGAGCTGTTCTATTCTCAGTCGCTTTCATATTTATGTTGAATTTCATTTGGATTGCACACACGTCTTGTATCCAATGAAACATTCGACGTTTGGCGGCAATTATTTCTGGTACACATCCTTTCCAGGACGAGAAATGTTTCTTATCCAAATAACCCCATTTGCCGTATACACGCTCGTTGCCACAGTGCATAAGTTGCTCGTCCAACTGCAATTGATACTCTTTCTCATTGAATTGCTGATTGATCTCATCATAGCGCACAGAGCCCAATATCTGATCCAATTTGGCACAAGCGGGATATTGCTCGTTTTGCAAAGCTCTCATAGCATTGAAACGTAAGGGTGGCGTATCCGGTATGCTTGAACCGTCTGGATGCAATTTGATCTCCTCACCGCCATGATGAGAGGCATATTTGATGATCAACCATTCCTCGGCATAAAAGCGGATCACCAGAGTGAACACCAGCGCGAATATGCAAATAAACAGCAACGATGAAAACCTTGGGAAGGTTGTAAATAAGGCCATTGTTTCTGAATCGTCGCAGAATTATTTCAAACAGAGAATATTTGGTGAGATTAAAACAGCTTACTGTACACCAAATCCTTTCGAAAGTGATATTCGACAGACGAAAGTAACAATAGATATACTACGTAAAGGGAAAGTGTTTTAATGCGTAGTCGGTGGCAATGTCCGCGTCTCACCGAGACCAGGAGAGGGAGATTTGAAGTGACACGGATGAGGTCGAGGGGGTGGTCTCTTGTTGCGAAGGTTACCACCAACCTGTGACTTCTGAACTGTATTGAATAAACGCCATGATGGAGCATATCTTAATAATGAATGAATGACATATATATGTTAGCGCTGCTTTTGCTGCTTTTCCAAACTGTGACTTCTGAACTGTATTGGATAAACGCCATGACGGAGCATCTTGCTTACCATTATGTGCCTCCATTATCAAATCGATTGTCTCATCAGATCGTTGGGAATGACAATTCGAAAACTTCACTTCCTAGGGAGAGTATTGATAATACTACGAAAACAGAGCTTGTGAAAATCGTTTTGTTTTCTACTTGGGTCGGCAAATCAGATACAGAACCACCTGATATGACCAATAGCAACCATGTCCATTTTTGTCGAGCGAACGAATATGAATATAGATTCTTTTATTTCTCTGATGCCGATTGGCGTGCACACATTGAAACAAGTTTTCTGTCACATGCATGGAGCTCTGTCTATGTAATGAGAGATTTATTACAAAATAAGAGTGACAAAGTTGATTATTATGTTAAACTCGATATGGATCAAATTTTTGCTACCACTGAAAGTAGATTCGAAGAAATATTAGACCCTTTACAGCACTATAATATTTATTTGACCGAAGTGTACAAGATTCCTCCAATATTTTTCCAGTCTCATACTTGGATATTAAGGAAGACTGAGGATGATTGGGGACTAAAGTTTATCAACGAATGGCATGAGTACGCCCATTGGGGTAGCTGTAGCAACTTAGCAGCCGAACAAGGCGCATTCCAATTCGCTATAGCATCTACTTATCGTGATTGGCTATTAACTACTCTAACAGAAAAAGTGAATAAGACTGACTCGACATACAACAAGAGAAGAATATCTATTGATGCACTAGGAGAGTGTCTGAAAGGTTGTAATCTAAGAACACGAAAGCCTCATATTCATCATGCGTGTTTATTACAATGGTATAATCGCAATAATATATTTTCGACAGAAGAATTAATGTCGCATCCGAAAATATCAGTATATAAGTATAATGAGGACAAACTGTATTATCAAAGTCCTCAAGATGGTTACTCAATGGAACCTCGATACAAAACTTATAGAGCTAGATATTCTAAAACAAAGAATTTTCCTATGACAGTGCATCCCTGTAAGTATGTGAATGCTGATCATTCGCAATCAACGATCTGGTATACACCAGTAGAGGTCATGCAGAATATCTCAAACATTTGCTACATGAAAGTTCCACCTCCCCCTTTGCTCGATCCATAAATAGGGCTGATGAGATGAACCAACCTATTTCGACATATAAACTGGCATCTGTCTTTGATCTAAAGCAAGGGGACGACTCGTTCACAATTTTAGAACATGAAGGAGAGCATATCTTCCCATAGGATAATGTATCTATGCAAACATACATTCAGGTCATCGAAGCTTGTATTTAAGCGCTCATGGTCAACCTGCTTCTACTCATATTGGTATAAATTTGTGGAGGTTTGATCATGTTGTGTTATCTATATTAAATGACATAATTAGTTACATTTTTACCGTATAGTAGAACCTTGTTATTCCGAATCAAATGCTTTAAGCCTCATACTCAACCTTGTAATTGCGTGATTGCGCTATATTCTCTGAAGTGAATTCCATAGCAATCACAGTAGAATAGAGGTTATGAATGGCGATATTGATTCTTGCAATCGCGACTTCCATGCCACTTGCACTGCCTTGTAAATGTACATTGGAGACAGAATGCGAATGACTGTGACCATTTTCAGAGGACTGGCCATTAGACACTTGCGTACTCGATTGCCCATAGCCGTTGGCCCTCTCTGTTGTTCCTTTGCGGATGGCCTCGGAAGCACACGACTTGTATAGCTCTATGGCTTGTAGCTCAATGTCCTTCTCGTCGGCCCTCTTCAGAATATCTGTACCTTTCAAACGAAGATTTACAATGCCACGATAACATTGATCCAATACTCTATTTCTGATGTGTTCTTCATTGCCCTTCCAAAAATAGCTAGTGTTTTGCGGGTTGTAATCGCTTCTTTTGCTTACTTCTTTAAAATCTACCCAACTGTCCCGATACAACGAGTACAAGCTCTCTCTAGCACTTCTTGGTGGCAATATCACTTTGTCGCCAATATCTTGCTGATCAATCCAGCGCTTGTCCTCCAAGAACATGCTTACAATACGACCACCTTCCATACCATATCGCATGGTGGCAATATCTCGAATACTTTGAAGTCTAACTTTACTCAGTATACCTTCAATATCTACTGCGAACTCATTCAATGCTTTGGAATGCTCATTCTTTTGAATGCATCTAACAAACTCTTTCTCCATGCAATTATCTAGCATGTAGCTCACCTTATCTACATTCATTGTATTTTCGTCGTTATATGCTATCGATATCTCGTAGCGTTCGCAAATGCTCTTCACAGTGACGGGTAGGCTGTAACGATCAAGCATCGTGGCTTTTCTCTCTTCAATATCGACTTCGTGCTTGCCACGTAGCTCTTGTCGGCGCTTGGCATCACTCTCTTCCAGCAGCAGTTGAATGATACGGCGGCAGAGTTGTGAGTTCTCAGGCTCGGTCATCCTGTAAGCTCCTATTTTTTGAAAGAAGGAACGGGTATTGATTAGAGGATTAATGTTAATTGGGCAACTCATGAGATGGAATATATGGGATTATAGCTATGACTTACGTTCTCCAATGTAATTGGCGCATATTTGGTTCCTTTCCTCCACGACAAGCTGTGTCCAGTTCACAGTCCACAGCGTCTCTGGGTCATTCTTGACTAGAGTCACGCCACCAGAATTCGCAGGCTTGGTCTTGTTCTTTCTAGCATTCTTTCCCTTGGCATTTGGCTTAGATATTTTGGTATCGCTCTCGCTCACTTCTGACATACGTCTCTTCCTCTTGGTGGAAGAGGTGTCCTTTTCCTCTTCTGACTCATCGTCGTCTATCTTTTTCGAAGTCTTGCCTCCTCTGACAGTTTTATTACCACCTTTAGCAACATGTTGGTTGATTTGACTAGGGTGCAAGAGCGAATGATTGAACTCGACATCAACGTCGTCATTTTCTGAGTCTTCTGCTGCAACCTTACTGCTCTTCTTGGTTAGTCTGCCTCTCTTTTTAGGTTGGTCGTCATCACTGCCTGCATCTTCGCCGTTACCAGCACCCCGCATATTCTCATAACGGATGCGACTGCTAACTCCCTTCGCACTGCTGCTAGGTCCTTCAAACTCCATCTCTTTGTCTTCCTCTTCCTTCACTTTTCCGCGAGTAGATTTGCTCGCTTCTCCAGCACCAGAACTGGCAGAATTTTTGGCCTTGACATGCTTCACCTTGATGGCCGCAAGTTTGTGTATGATATCCATCTTAGGTGCCTCATAGATGAAGCCTCTCTCCACTAGCCGAGAGAAGACTTCGTGGATGTACTCGTGACGCTGCTCTTCGTCCATCTTGAGCAGATCTAGTCTCTCTTTCGTCATCCCTATCCCACTGATAAACTGCAAGTCTTCTCGAGTGCGAGTTGGACTCTGTAAGGCTGAAGAAGGGGTGTCTCCTTTGTCTAATATTCCGTTGTTATCATTCATAGTAGATCCTTGGCCATTTACCGTGTTACTCATAGATAATATAGCTTGAGAAGTGTATTTGTCCAATGATTCAACATTTTCAATTTCAGCATCGCCAAGGATCTTCGCCACATACAATTGCACGTACTTGATCAGTCTCTGTAAAGTACATCTCCCATTCATGATCAATTCTTCCACGAGCAAAGAGCCAATTTCACCACATTCTTCTGTCTTAGAGCCATGAGATACCATACGTGCGATACCAAGTCTATTCACCACCATCTCGATATCAATCGAATACACGAGCTGTGGTTCACCTCGGCGAGCATAGATGGTAATGTCATCAACGATGTCGCTACGTGGGGGCCATTGTGTTATCAAGCAACGATGTTGATGCAAAATCATCAAAATCTGCTTGATACGAGCACTGGTCAAGCGACTCGAAGTAGGAAATACATTCTGGAAATATTTAGTCAAGATCTGGAGAGTGCAGTTGTATGTCACCATCAAACGCAATGCCACCTCGCGAGTCTGATCTCCAAAATGGTCCTCTAATATATTCAAGGCCAAGTCGCGTTTGGCTGTGGTAGAGGGACGCAAAACGCCACTCGTGTACTGGCAGTAGGGAAATCGCTGCCAATTTTCGTAGGGACCATCCATTTTGAGTTCAAATAGTCAATCGTTGTGGTTTTGTTCCACGAGGAGATGCCCGGATGGAGAACACACCTACACACACACACACACTATGTCGAAGGGTGCCAGTCACGGGTGGGTTAATCATCTCTCTCACCAAACCTTGCAAGGGGGGGGGACAGATTGAGAGCAGGGGTTGCACTAAAATCTTTGATTTCTGTTGGATTGAATATGTATATGCAAGTATCTTACATTTAATTAAACTAACGCACAATAAATCTTTCTCTAGGAGTCTGTTTGAAACCCTTCTCTGATCTGCAATCTCCTGATCTCGTCGTCTAACTCTATCCAGGACTCGTTGAACAAGGACCCGCTGACAACCCGCCGCGCCATATCGAGTTTGGGCTCCTTGTGTAAGGGGTTGTTGCACAAGTCAATGGTCTTGGCCTGTTATGACGGTCACATAATAAATAAGCAAGAGGAAGGAGAGGAAAAGATTAGTTAAGGTTGAATATGGCAATAGAGATCACAGTGGGTTGCAGTTGTCGCAGCAATAACTTGTTATGCTTGCCTCTCAATCCTCAGAATATGTTGGGATCTGTTTGTCAACACAGCGTTTCAGCCGAAAGATGGTTAAAAAAGATACTCATCACCGGATCAACGAGGCCATATAGCGATCGCATTTATGACTAATTAGTGGAGAGGAGATGTAAACATGGTGCTTACCTTTGCTTTCGATTCATCACTGCACCAACTCTCGCACCATAGCCATTCTTGAGGGAGGGAGTGGATAGGCACGCTGTGTTGTGCGTAATTTGGTAGATCTTGGTCCAAATTGGCTAGACTGTTCGGATCTCTCGCCAGTGTATCGTACACTGCTCTCAGTTGGTCACCTACTGCATTACGACGGAAATTCGCCAAATCAACCACATATAGTGCAGAGATGTGGTACGGCTTGCCTCTCAAATGATCGTTCCAGTAGCCTTGCCTCCAGAACTGGAAGCCCAAGGTCTCCTTCCGACTATCACAGAAAGGTGTGTATGCATATGGCTTTCCTTCTAAATCTAAATCCCACAATTCTTTCAAATCTGCTCGTAGCACTTGATCTGCATCTACGTAGATGACTTTGTCCACATTGAGAGGGAAGAGCACATCCAGAAATAATATCTTGTAGCCCCAGATGATTCTCTGCTTGTTGGTCTGTTGTGTGAGCCACTCGGGCCACTTGTAGGTAACATACGCTACTTCAAATTTGTATTCCTGTGCCATAGCCTTTGCTTGTGTCTTGAACGAAGGGGACAAGTAGTTCTCAAAGAGCCAAAACTTGACAGGTGCGGATGTGCGTTTGGTCACACTCAGCATCATGATGCGAAGCAGGCGCTCGTACATGTGTCCTGTGGCGAGACTGAAGACATGGATCGTTTCGCCTTTCTTTGTCCCAGTAACGCCACCATTCTCCTTTGTCTCGTCGTTATTGCCCCCACTGAAGAGATTTGATAACCCACTGGACCAAGAGGACTCTTGTTTCTTCTTGTTCTTCTTCTTCTTTGCACTAGTACGACGTCCAGATCTGTGGGCGAGTCTACTGTCATCATCCTCCCCTCCTTCCAACAGTGGCACCTTCTCCATACCGGGTCTCTTGGTGACTGTAATGCGATGTATCACGTCCGCAAAAGACTTCACTACAATGACTTTGCCGCGATTGTCATCTTCTATCGAAGATTCGTCACCATCGTTGTCAGCTGTTCCGGTAGTGTTTGCCTTCTCAGTATTACCGAATTCGTAATTGGCACTATTATCACTCGACAAAGTCGCACCGTCAATAGTAAATAATTCAGAAGCACGACCTTCTGCCAATTGTAATGAGTACAAGCCAGGTTGTGCCTGTAATTGGTAGTATCCCAAGTTCTGCATCACCAAGGTATCGGAGTAATGCTCTCTCGAGGCATCAGTCTTATTCCCTCGTTTGCCTCCAATATTTACACTGGCATCCGTCAAAGTCAACTGTAGCCCATTGGGGGGTGCAGGTTGTGCATAGGAGAAAGGAGAAGATTTCTTCACGCTTTCGAAACATTGTCCAGCCACTAGAATACTCCGCAGTGTGTATCCCACCGAAGTAGTCAGTGAGCCTTCATCGCCACAAGTATTGCTATCACATCGCAAATTATCAATATCTTGCGCAGCAGTGGTAGCTTGGATATTCCATGGCTCTGGTGCATCTATACGCACCGTCAATGTATGTTGTTTGGGCAGATTGCGATAGACGGCCACAGCAGACTCTACATCATGAGGACTCAATACATATCGGTAAAAGTTTTGTAAAGGGAATTCATTGCGACTTATCTCTGTTTGAGGTACTAAAAACACTGTCTGTGCAATACCTAACTGTTCATTGACAAGTTTCAAAAGAGCAGCTGCGCGTTGTCCTGCTAACGACAATGGATCGACCACATACAGAATGGATACACTTCCTTCCTCCTTATCATCCGCAGTGGTAGTGCTATCTGCATCTGTGGCAGCCTTAAGTGTGAAAGAGAGGGGCTCGGCGATTACCTTCAGTCCGTTCTCGATATGGGGATTCTTAATCTTGCTGTTCACCACGATACCATCCGTTGTGAACTTGAGACCTGCACCTTCAAAAGCGGCATCGATGTCGACTCGATGCGATGAACTGCTCGAACTGTACGATCCGATAAAAGAAGTCATCAATAGGAACGCATCAGACACTGTCTGCACTCCACTCTCCTTGTCTTGGTACACTTGCTGTACGATACTGTCCAGCTCTTTGCCCATGCGAGTATACTCCAGATTCGATAATAGCACCATATCTAACTCATTCAATGCACTGGCGTCGTCTACGTACAGAGGTACGTTCATGATTCTGGAGTTGTAGATCACAATCGCTTCGTCAGTTGTCTGGGCGATGATTTCGGAGTCTGCGATGAGTCTGCGATGGAAATAGAGAAAGTGGAAAGGAAGGAAGGTAAGGTTAGCAATGCCGACTGAATAATATATGTGGACTACAGTGATTGGCTAGAGAAGCTGTGATATTGTTAGCATGTTGGGCACTGTTGATTGCATCGGAATCGTCGAACTCTTTAATCCGCATTGTCGTAACCTTGGCAGAAAATATAACGTGCATAAGAGGTTTTCCTCATATGCAACAGCGCCCATCACGCGCATAACCATAACGAAAGAAAGAGGAAGGGCGTGTATATAAAAGGCGACGTACTTTGACCTGTCAAACAACATCTTCATGTTCTGCACAAAAGCTGATGATCCCACTAAGATGGCCTCCTTCACTTCGTTCCGGATGTCAGATGAGAGGCTCGTGCCATCACTGGAAAGTATGTGGGCCACCGCTTGGTCCACTTTGGTCTTATCTACGAGTACTTTCTCTAGTAAATGGAAGACTACGGTGGTAGTGTCCGCACTGCACTCCTTTCGTTGACAATTCTTCTGGAGAGAAGTGATAGCACTGGTGATCTGGAATGCTGAGACTACACTTGCATCCATAGCACCACAACTGCCAGTACCTTGGCTGCCAGCATCCACAAGAAAACACTTCAATTGAGATTCCACAACCAAGAAGTGGAATGCTACTCTATATGCCTCCTTAGTGGCCAATGTGCGCGCCCACAATAATGTAGAATACGCCACTTGTAAGCCCGCTGTAGACACAGGTATAAAAGTGAGGCTGGTGTTTCTATGATATCGCACAGAGTCTTCGCCAGATGCACCCTCTTCAGTGTACGAGCTGATGTGATATGTGGTCTCTTGCAACAGCTCTCTGCCAGCTCTGTCCATAAAGTTGGCATAGCCGATTGAGCGATGGCTCTGTTCCAAGATAGGATGATAGCGAGGAAAGGCTTTGGTCAGATCCAGTATGGCTGTGAAGAGGCTCTTGGTCTTGTCCACAATGCGGCCTTGGCGTACCCAGTTACTCAATAAAAATTGCTCTTTGCCTAGCGTTTGCATAAGTCCTGACTGAATGTCGACGTCTCTCTTGATGATGCCATTGATGGAGTAGCTATTCATGGGTAATCCTCTAGCACTAACATAAGAAGTTGCATTTGCACTGAAATTGAAGTAAGCATTATTGGCTGTGCCTTCCACTTCTGTTCTGTATAGATTCAACACGATTTTAGTGGCGTCTGCTGTGTATTCGGCAGTCTTCCACGAGTTCACAGACTCGGACAATGTCTGCACATAGGCCTCTACCATATTCTTTAGTGTATTCTTCTCGTCAGATTCTTCAGTAACTGCAGTCTCCCCTTTCTCTTCTGCAATCTCAGCAGCCATGTGCTTCTTCTGCATGTTTTCCATCATTCCATGAGCAACACTGAATAGAAAATTCACAGCCTCTTTGCTGCCGTGTTTACCTTTGATTGCTCCGAAGAGACGACACACATCCTCTGAGGTTGCTTCATCAGACAATTTGCGTTCAGAAGTCGTAGCAACATAAGAATTGCTATCGCAATGAGGCACGACACCTATTCTCAAGGGATATCCTTGTTGTACAATGGACATGAATTGGTATATGAGCAGTGCTCCATCGTCAGTTAGGACATCTGCTATGCATATCACAGTGAAGAGGTTGCGGGAGAGTTGATGCAGGGACCAAGTGGGCTGTAACAGAGTCTTCAAAGATTTCGGGAAGCGCTTGTATTCCTTGTCTCTCTCGAGATTGTTGAAGAAGCTCACTACGAACCTGGCTCCTTTGCTAACATCTACTCGGATGGTGTCGTCCTTGGTCTGCATGCCCATCATACCCATCATACCCATTTCATCCTCCTCGTCATCATCTTCATTCGCTTCCTGTATTCCTGCATCTTTACCAGCAGCAATGTTCAATGCAGCGGCTTTCAGGCGATTGCCGGCATGGACTGGCAGATTCAGTTTGTTGAGGTAATTCACTTGTTGAAACTCCGTTCGTAAATCCGACAAGGTGTCGTACACATTGAAAGTATTTCCGGATAAGGCGATACGAATCCCATTAATGTACACAGCACCCGTTGGTACCATTTGACTGCCACCCAAGTTGTGCCACATATCTATGCCGCGACGTACTTTCTCCAACGACGGTCCTTTGATGGTACTTACGGGAGCAGCCTGTTGTGGGAAATTGTGAACGATGTCTGCAAATTTTCGGGCAGGATTCTATTATTGTAGTATGTATACCAGTAGAAGCAAATAGTGATAGGAGGTTAGTGTGTGCTCGCTCACAGATAGCTGAAGCTAATAGTAGGTGCTCGATAGGTTACAGATAGCAGTTGAAGATTTCCCCCTGCGACTTCATCTGGTGCCGATGTCCCGCTCCACATTCCTCCGTAAACGAAGTAAAAAGAGACAATACAAACGACACCGCAGGTGTTACCTCGAAATTCGAGTGCTGTTGGATCTGACGTAGCACATCTAACAGTATGGGTGACTGTCGATGCGACTCTAAAGGTCAGTCCGTGTTATGTATAGCACAACGCATTATATAAAGAATGGGGGCATTTGAAGTAGCATAAGAAAGTCAACGCACCTTATCCTCAGTGATACCCACAGTGGTCTGCACTCCTAGATCCTTGATCTTCCACAGTTTCATGGTGCTAATGTCTGACCTGGCGGCAGCCTTGGTGAGTTCCTCTTCCTGCACCACTTCTCTGATTGCATTGAGCTCAGACTTGTCTATGTCCGGATGACGTTCTAAGATCTTGGCAAAGTTCACACCTGCCACCTCTTCGTTTTTATCAAAAACGATTTCTTTGTCTCCATCGTCCTTGCCTTCTTCAATGTCGCCCTTCTCTTTGCTATCATCGTAACTCTTGTACTCCATGTTTTTGATGTCTAAGAAAACACCGTATCCCTGCAATCGAGTTCGACTGTTCAGAAGTGTTTGCCCGACATGAGCATGTCGAAGAGAGAAAGAAGTCCTGTCAAGCACTTTGGATAGCTCTTTGTTTTTTGAAGTGCCAGAAGCAAACGATCGGATCTGCTTGTGCAGAGAACACATGGAGCCCGTACCCACAGAGCCATAGAGTACTATTTTTTTGATTGAATCGTCTCCACCGTGGTCACCTCTGCTAGTCTTGGGATAGACATGATCCCATGTGACTTTACTCGCAATAGTAGATGTGATATCGTTGATTTCTCCTTTACAGCTCCCCCCTGTACAATCCATATTCTTCTCCATCTTATTGGAAATGTCCAAAATGTCTTCTACGTGGCATACAACATGAGCCCCAGGATAGACCACCAGGAAGGCATTGTCCTTGCAAGGATTGCCAAAGGGTTCAGACATGGAATAGAAGAACTGAACAGCAGGTGCATATGAATTGAGACCAATAATGGTATTCATCAATTTGTGTAGAGAAGCAGGTAACACACGAGTCGCTGCTTCAAAGGCAATGGTCTGCAATGTCGATGAACCTTCAGCAGATTCCTCAGATTCCTCAGATTCATCCTCTTTATCTCCATCATTTTTACCTTTCTCAAGATCTGTTTTTTTCAACAATGCCAACACATTATCGATTTTACTCGAATGTTCACAGACAGAGTCCACATACGCCCAAAACGAATCGTCACTCTCTTCACTGATATACTCACTGATCTCGGCTGTATACGAATTATACCGTGTCCATTCAGCTTTCACATCCACAGCTACATGACGACTTGTGGCAACCAAACATAGAGCCAAAAGTGTACAGATCCAGAATAAAATCATCCGTCAATATTACGGCAAACCAACAAATATTGGAATTGGAATTTGCAATTTAGAAGGAAAAGCCAAAGGCGCTAATCGATCAGTACCCCTCTTGCACCAAATGTCTTCAAAAGACTAGTCGAACAGCTCAGTTGCAGGAAAGATATCAATGTATCCTGTATAAGCGCTCTGTTGCTCAAGGCTGTGCTGGTGAATCGGGAAGGCCACTCGTAAAAAGTGGAGGTCTGGAGGCCTCCATCCCCCCAAAAACCGGAATCCGGGAGGCAGCGAAAATGTCTCACGACCCGAGTAGGTCACTTTTCTACACGATTTAAAGACTTATTGGTGGCTCAAGCGGCATAGCTAAGATTTATGTCAATTTCATTTGCTTCAGTATAGCAAAGATCGGATGTATTACAATGAAACGTAGTTATGCTCCCTCTATGATTCGTAATGGTGGTTCGAGTGATCTCAAAGTGGACTCCAGCGATAGAATGGTCCCTAAAGCCAGTAGTAGTGGTAAATTCTCGTTTGCACCTCGTGTCAATGGCAACAGTGGTGGTGGTGGTGGTGGCATATTGAAGCGTCCGAGTGTTGATCGTCTGCCCAATGGAGGTATTAGTGATCGTGGCCGAAGCAATGAAGGTCGTGAAGACGAAGGCGATGTGACAACGATTACCCGTCAACCTTTGTTTGAATTTTTAGAGATCCCGAACAATTTGAAAAGAGAGTTTCGCGTGCCTAGCGGTTGTAAGATAACGAAGAAGAGCATCGAATTGCGTAAAGTGAAGCATTTAGGCACAGGATATAACAAAACACCTTTTTTGAAACCTGGTGATTTGAAAGGTTTTGCTCCAGTGACAGGTTTAGCGAAAATGGACTATGCGGAAGAAGGAGAAGACGACGACGAAGGGGATGAGGACCTGCCCAAGGAGACCATACCTCCTTTTGAGCGCTTGATTCTATGGAAAGATCCGAATTTTGTAGCCAAAGTGAAAACAGCTTCTATGGAAAGAGACGAGAGTCAACATACGGAAGGAGAAGAAGAAGAGGATTTGTTAGTACAGAAAGGCCAGCACAGTATAGAAGTGATTCCTATGTTGGCTTCAAAATTGCGTCCACACCAACGTGAAGGAGTTCAATTTCTTTTCGAATGTACAATGGGTTTACGTGGTTTTGAAGGAGAAGGGTGTATTCTTGCAGACGATATGGGTCTAGGTAAGACACTGATGTCTATCACCCTTTTGTGGACCCTGATGAACCAGGGATTCAGTGCGGATGTAAGTGCAGTGCGTAAAGTGGTAGTAGCATGTCCAACATCTCTTGTAGGCAATTGGGATAATGAGATCAAGAAATGGGTTGGAGAGAAGTGTAATACCTTTCCTGTTAAAAGCGACCCCAAAGCCATCATTCGTAACTTTGTATCTTATCGAGGCAAAGGAGTACTCATTGTATCTTATGAGACGCAACGTAGATATTCGAAAATGTTCCCAAATCCAGCACTGGATGGCAAGAAGTCGAGTATGATGAGTAATAATCAGAGTTGCTGTGACTTATTGATCTGTGACGAAGCGCACAAGCTGAAAAATGCAGATTCTGGGCTTGCACAGTCTCTTATGCAATTGCCTGCCAAGAAACGCATCTTACTGAGTGGTACTCCGATGCAGAATGAATTGCTAGAGTTCTTCAATATGGTCAATTTCTGCAATCCTGGAGTCCTTGGTACCTCCATGGCCTTTAGAAAGAAGTATGAAAGACCTATCTTGGAGAGTCGTGAGCCAGATTGTTCTGAAAGCAAGCGACAGAAGGCGATGTTGCTACAAAAGGAGTTGTCCACTATTGTGAATGAATTCATTTTGAAAAGAGGCAATATTCTTAATGCCAAGCATCTTCCTCCAAAATTGGTCCAGTTTGTGTGTTGCAAGTTGACAGACGAGCAACAACGCATGTATGATGCCCTATTGGGTAATAAGGATATGCGTCACTTGATGGAAGGGAAACAGATGGAGACATTAGCTTACATTCGTCACTTGATCAACATTTGTAGTCATCCACGATTGCTGTTGGATAGTTACAATGAGAAGCTGAAACGTGGAGAAACAGATGATGCGTTGCAAGCTGCTTGCGCTACTGTTACAGATCTCTCGCTCACGGCATTATTGAAAACAAACGAGGCTCCTGCCTCGAAAGATGTGTCTATGCGTTCCAATAGAAGTGGATATGCACCTAAAGGCAACGAAGCAGATGGGAAAATCGTAGACCCTTCCTTATCTGGCAAACTATTTGTACTCTATCGATTGATGCTCACTATGCGTGCATTAAAGAATGGAGAGCGTATTGTGGTGGTGAGTAATTATACATCTACTCTAGATCTTGTGGATACCATGTGCAGTCAAAATAAATGGCCTGTGTTGCGATTAGATGGTACCACTGCAGGCCCTAAAAGAACGAAGTTGGTTGCTCAATTCAATGACCCTTATAGTGGAGCTTTCGCTTTCCTTTTGTCCAGCAAAGCTGGTGGTTGTGGTATCAATTTGATTGGTGGTAATCGTCTGGTATTGTTTGATCCTGATTGGAATCCTGCGAGTGATAAACAAGCAGCAGGACGTATTTGGAGAGAAGGACAAAGAAGACGCTGTTTTATTTACCGATTTATGAGTAGTGGTACTATTGAAGAGAAAATCATTCAGAGACAATTGAGTAAAGAGGGTTTGCAAAATATTGTTGAGAACACAGACCAAGTGAATGAGATCTCGACCAAAGAGCTGAAAAGTTTGTTTGTACGCAGAGGAGACACTCCTTCTGACACCCATGACACATTGAAATGCAAACGATGCAGTACTGTCAAGGCCAAAGACATTAGTGCTGCAGGAGACAAGCATTTGCTGAACGAAGCACAGAGAGATATTTGTGTCAAGTTCGTGGCCGATTTGATGGATATTTTGGTCAGAGAAGCTGCATCTATTGAAAAAGTGTTCAATACGGAAGATTTGCAACCATTGATAGATAACTTGAAGACCAACAAGATTAAGTTGTTGACAGATTTTAGTAAACAATTACAACGCACATGCGCTGCCATCCAACGTGATCATGACCAAGTTCCAGCAGAAGAGAAGATTTTCCCCAATTGTGTGCATATCGAACAGATTTGCGTGGAGAAGTGGATGTTGTGTGTGCCTCAACTCAGAGAACTTGGCAAATCAAAACGGAAGGAAGACGTTGAGAAGAGTAATAGTGATGATTGTGGTGAAAAGGAGAGAAGTGGTGGAGACGAGGACGACGAGAAAGAGGAAGAACTGGAGTTTGTTGACCAAGAAGGCTGTCCTGATGAGACCGATTTCAACAAATGGAGCCACCATATCAGCACAAATACCATTGATGATGACGTCATGGCGAAGGCAATGGCTGATGATGATACTGTGTCATTCGTTTTCGGTCTGGAGGTGAACTGGGACCTTCTACAAGAGAAAGAACTGTTGGAAGCCGATGAGAAAGAAGCACGCAAGGAGCAACAGCGTCTAGATTTGTTAGAATTAAATACGAAGAGGGGAGAGGAGAGAAAGAGAATGGAGGAGCTGAATCACAGAAGAAAGGAAAAGGAAGAGAGGGAGAAGCAGGCCATGAGTGACACTGCGAATACTATTAGTGCTACTGGTGGTGATGATCCTTCTGAAAGCGATATGGTCTTGGGTAGTGGTGCTTGTGCTAAAGAGAACGTCAAGAAAGAGAAGAGAGAAAAGAAGGAGAAAAGTGGTAGTAAGAAACGAACATCTCGACCCGAAAACGAGAGCAGCAGTGGCAGTGAGGTATCTACAGAGAAAGGGTTCAAGAAACCTCCTCCTGTCAGATCCAAACGTCTTGTGGTGGTCGATGATGATGATGATGATGACTTTAAAGATTTCGAGAACATGAAGTCTAAGCCTCTTGCTAAAGAAGTTGCCGACACTACAAATGTCGAAATGGTTGAGTTGGTTAAAGCGGACAGGAAAAAAAAGAGGCATTCCAGTAGCTCCTCCAATAGCCAGCATTTACCCGCGTTGTCTTGTGATGTTATGAATCCGACAAAGGAAATGGAGCAAGGCAGTGACAGTGATGATTCAGAAGGGTGTGGTCGCAGTAACAGTAATCGTGCTGGCATTGGAAATCGCGGAAAAGGCGATGATTTCGTTCTGCTCGATTCTCCCATGATGCAAAGTAGTCATCATGACACTTCTGACGAGACGTCCAAGAAGAAGGGGAAGAAGTACAAGACAGGGGAAAGGGGGAAGAAGTTTAATCGCGATGCTGACTACAGTAAGCAGAGTGACTGCATGGCTATCGATAAAGAGAACGAGCCTGCTGTCAACAAGAGAAAGCGCGATCTACCATGGACAGATGCGAGCGAAGATCAGCGTGTGTCGAATAAAGAGGCCGTTACCGGAAAGCGATTTGCTGCATCGTCTGTGGAGGAGAATGCATCTGATAAGATAGTCGAGGCCAACGAAGTCGTTGAGGAGGAAGGGTGGACATGTGTCACTTGTGAGTTCCAAAACACTGAGGACGATGATGTGTGTTGTGCTTGTGAACGTAGAAGACCCTCTGCACGTAGAAGCAGCGGTAGTTCTCAGGGGCGCTCTCAAGGAGATTCACTACTGCATGTGAAGTAAACGGATGACATAGATAAAGGAGAAGACTTTGTAGATAGCTCGTTATATATTGAATTTTGCTGTGATGTACTGTTATGATTAAAAATTAAGAATATGTATAATATATATTTTCTTTCTTCTCCGTTAAGTATATCCATCTGCTCGTCCGGCCGTGTCCCGTTACTTCGCCAAAAGTCTTTATTATCATACAAGTTTTCTTTTTGTGTCTACAAATTGCCCTTCACTGTTGTCCATATTTATAGTTTTTATAATTTTATTGCTTCAACGCATGGACCTCATAGTGTCTATACAGCAGCATTTTATGCGTAAGTCGGAGATATGATGACAAGTCGAGAGCGTATTTCTACCGTCCTCCTCAATGACTCGTCTCTCCAGGCCAAACGAGAGCTTTCGCTCAATCAAGGGGCCTCCGTCTGATCCGCAATTACAATCAGTACGGTAATGTAGCGTCAATATCAATGTACATCGGTGGTATTAGCTACGGATGCGGTCTCTTTCTCATTCTTTTTCTACTCATCATTTTCCGTCAGAACGCCGAAGATCAATAGGGATTGAAATCATTATCGCCTTCCCTTCCACGCACGCGTTGTTTTCTACCTTTTTCTATTTAGAGTGGTAAAAGTAATAGATTAACTTCAGAAGTATATCTACAGTACACACCCTGTATTTGCTCTTTTTTCTCTCTTTATTCTTTTTTAGCAACAACTAACAAATTCTTGTCCCACTCTTTCAACTCTTCCCTCTTCCCTCTCCCCCATAATAATATACACCCCGACTTTTGGCTAATAATCACATATCTACAATATATCAAGTAACGAGACAACTTTCTCGCTCGAACAGACAAAATAGACCTTAACGTTGAATCAAGATCGAGACGAGCCTGTCTGTTGCCTCACTCGGAGACACATGGCTCGGCGAGAGGCACCTAAGCGTCCTCCTCGCCTTCGATCTTCAAAGCGGCGAGGCGCTTCTTGTTATCCTCTTCAGCTTTTTCCTTAAAATATTGACTCGACCATTCGAGAATTTCATCCACACCAACAGGAGCCTTGCGGATCGTAGCTTTCGTGTACTGCTTGATGATGTTGGCTAGATCAGGGTGAACAACAATTTGTTCAGCGCTAAAGATGCGCTCGTCCTCCATTGTAGACACTAGCCACCGCAACGAAACTTAACGTAACAGCGCGCCTCCGACCCCGGCAGAGTCACTGCAAAATATTCATTTTTTCAAAAAAAATTGATTTGAAAACATTAGTTTACAATCTACGTTATTGGTTACATTAATTACTCTACTGTCTTCTGTTGATTGTCAACAAAAACAAAAAAAACTTTAAATCTTTACACAATCTTGCTAGTGGTGATATACGACAGCTTTGGGAAGTACTTGTTCAGGTATTCATTGCCCTCTCTCATGGCTCTCATTTGGTTGGGTCCTCTGCCGTCACTTCCATCTGCTGTTGAGCTTCTGCTTCCCTCACCATATCCGGCATATAACGCATCTACAATATCCATTCCCTTGATAACCTTGCCTATTGGCACAAAGTCTTTATCCAAATGCGGGTTGTCTACTAGATTGATGAACAATTGGTGTGCTCTAGTATGTTTTCCACTTGTAGCAAAGCTCACAGTCCCTTTGCTATTCTGTGTTATACCTGAAGGATCATCCCGAATACTCCTTTTAAATTTGTGGAAAGGGTGTCCGCTTTCTTTCATTTTTTGGGGATGGGCAGGAATGCCCCATTGTGCCATAAAGTTCTTGATGACACGGAAGAAGGTAGCCTTTTCATAAAAATTAGCTTGAATAAGTTCTTTAAAGCGTTGAGCACCCAATGGTGCAATGTGTGGATCTATTTCTAACACAATCTCTCCTGCACCACTATTCGTGTTTGAGACCTGCATATTCACAATGAATTTCTTGGGTTTGTCGTCACTTGCCACTCCTCTCAAACTGTTAAATTGATTCTTGACATCACTACCGATTTGCACAGATTCTGGATGATCCACTCCCAAAGGTCGGCTCATCTGTATGTTGGATTTTATCACTTCACAGCCTTTCCAATATTCCATAAATGGATATTCTGTCTTTAGGTAAGAAGGATCTGATACAACTTTGCCCAAATTAGGACCATTAGCTTTAGGATGTTGACCTGCCATTTCCAACCTAGGATATGGCCTTCCGCTCTCTTCAATCTTGTGCAACACATCGAAGCCCTCTTTGCGTATAGTGCCCACTGGTGTCTCCCAGAAAGCCTTTCCAAGGCCAGTAGCACGACATCCTTTCATCTTACAAAGTGCAATCACCATCTCATCGTAACGCGAATCTTTACCGTTTCCAGCGAAGAAAATGTAACCGAAATCCATGTCTCTTTTACCCCACAATGTCGTATCATCTAGTATGGTGTGAATAGCATCCAAATGACTTAGTCGACTACGGGTAGCAGCGTCTACATATTTACGGCCAAATTGCATAATGTAGCGAGGTGCAACACGAGAGAAAGGCAAATCATTAAAATGATGTCGATTGCCTTCCAGTAACTTTAAGTACTGCAGTCTCCCCTTTGGAGACCACTTGCCGCGTATATCGATAGTGATATTTCCTTGAGTCGTACGACAAACCACAACATCCGTCACAGTATCGTCAATACCATCGGTATTACCTATAGAAGGCATGTGACTAGATGATCCCCTAACAGCAGCATTACCTGGTATTTTCGGAGTAGAAAGAGATACAGTCTGGTTCTCTAGAGCTTGCAAGCCTTTTGCGACTACAGGCAGACGCTCTTCGATGATTCCAGGTTCATCTACAAGGGCAATCACACTTGCATAGTGCAATATCACTAGAACCACACCTGCAAAGGCCACACAGAGAGCGATTGCTGCAACACCAATATAAATCTTGCGAGCTGTGTCTTTCGGGTTCTTGAACGCCATTGGAAAGCGACGCATTTTATAATCAAATACCACTGCAATATAAAAGGGTCTCTTTAAGCTTTATGGAGGCAACGGCCCATTGTTAGCCAGTCCTAAAAATCCTAATGTGGAGGTCCCAGGAGGGCTACTCCCAGTATTGGTCGGACACGATTAGTTTGTGAATTGGCCTGAGGTCAGTTTTGTGTCCTGTTGTATCGTTATAGTCCGGGTAATTTAATCCCAGCTATCACATCTGAAAGATCAGGAGTTTAGTGGATCGGACATGCGTCGAGCTGTCCGTCAATATGAGGCCGTGGACCCCAGCAATCAAAGTGTTCGAGTTTCTGAAATATCGTATCTCAAACGCGATACTCAGGCCTGTATTGCTATCAGAGAGGACAATACTTGTGTCGATGGGATAGGTGGTGTGTCTTGGGACGGCTCTCTCGTGATGCTGGACTATCTAGAAGACATGTTGACCCCTACTGCTTCTCAAATTTCCACTTTAGTTACCCCCGTTGAAAGCTCTACATCTGGGTTAGCAAGTGCATTCTCCTCCTCTTCTTCTACTGTATCACAAGAAGAGCGAAAACCAATCATAGTGGAGCTGGGTTGTGGTGCTGGTCTGTTGGGTTTTGCCTTGAATGAGATTCACAATGAGGTACAGGTGATTATGACGGATCAAGAAGTAGACTTAGTGAAGACCAATCTGGAGAAATATGTGAGCCTGCGCGTCAATCAAGTAGAAGCAAAATATGGTAAGAAGAGAAGGGGATCCGATTCTGATGATGGTGAAAGAAAAGATGTAGGGGCTCATGTGTCGAGAGGTGATGGTCAGTACATTCGATGCGGTACTGAGGACAGTCGGGCGGACCAAAGCGCGTCTTGCAAACGCGTGTTACAAAATCACGAACCATCAGCAAATGATGTCACAACTCCCATCGCTCTTCCTCTGGATTGGAAGAAACGTAACGAGGTCGATGCAGTACTGAGTCGTGTACAAATTGAGAGTGTTGATTCCTCATTTCCTGACATGATCGTTGGTGCCGAAATTGCCGTTCTAAAAAAATTACAACCTTGGCTCGTAGACACCATTGATGCTCTTGCAGGTCCTCAAACGTTGGTTCTACTATCGTGCGATGGAGTACCTGCTGCCTTGCCAGACAGCGATTTTGAGAGGTCGTTGGACGACAGAATGCGAAGTAAAGGGTTTCTGAAGGCGATCGTTCATGCTGCCAAAATAACATGGGTAGCCTCTGGATCTTCTGGTGATTCTACAAACAGGACAGAGGAAGCTGTGCTGCGTGATCTTAGACCTGAGTATCAAGTCGGCAACGCTGACTCTGTGCCTTTGCGAGTGATGTCTCTGTCCACTCAGGAAAGGGCATTAACTGAATCTCCGCACAGTGTCGTCTTGAAGTCACAAAAGACTAAGGATGATAACAGCGAATTGGACCAACACCATATCAATATGTACTTCAGAGCAACCGCTCTTCGTTCTTGTCGCAGATGCCATCAATCGTTTATCAATGCCTCTACCTTGTTGAACAACAAGAAATACAGGCTCTTTAGTGCAGATATGATGGATTGCAGCTATCATTCACAATACTACGTATGTAGATGGCATCCGCAAGAGGCGCTTTATAGTAGTGATGGAGAGGGATATTATGGAGCAAATAATGACAACTATGAAGCTAAATTCTGGGATTGCTGCGAGTCAGCTGATCCGAACGCTCGTGGATGCATGAGAGGCTGCCATGAAGCATACTGAGTGAGGAGATGGAACAAGAGAGGGGTTTGGGACGTATAGTGTCTATGCTTGTGTTTTGAAGTGTAAGAATTGCTTGTACATAGTATTAGTTGTAACTACAAATGATATACCAATAGAGAAACATGGATACAATGTGTAAATATTCCACCTACTTCTCCTCATGGCGAGGTCTTTTAGCAGCCGAATCCTCTCCCTCACTCTGAGATCTCTGCTGTTGTGACATGATGGCATTCAAGCTCATACCCTTGTTCGTCTTTGGGGGAGAAGTGGTGGCGCCTGTGTGCAACGGAATGAACACCCCAGATGAACAAGTCGTCTTGCGCGTAGATAATCGTGCACTCGTCTGGTAGGTGTTAGGAGAGAAAGCTGTAGGTGGGCAAGGAGCAGTGTAGGAACTTACATTGATACCTCTAATGGCAGAACTTGTGTCATGGCTTCGGGTATTACTACCAGTTGAAGGGCGATGTCCTGGTACATAACTCTGAGTGCCTTGTGTACTAGGTGCAGGGGGCTGTGGAGCGATGGTGTTTAGAGTGGGATTCTGGGACGATGATTGCACATACGCAGGCAACTCATCCGGTGCATCTCTTGGCACTCCGACTCCTCCCCCATTATCAATGATAGTGGGGACAGGCTTGCCACTCTTGTCGGGAACCAATACATGCTTCATGACTGGATCTTGCACATCTCTGATTCCCTCCTCCTTGATTTGAAATGGAGTCACTGCCTTTGGGTCGGTGGCTGCTTGGAGTCGTCGCCATTGAGAGACATAGCGAGCACCAGATCGATTCCAATACATTACATAACGCTGACTAAGATATGTCTCCCATGTTTTGCCTAAGGCGGGTACGATGGTGCTGACAGTGCGATTCTGTGGAGTTGAGTTAGTGGTATCCAATAGATCATAGTGAGAAGATAAGAGGGCATGAGGATGGCCATTGGAATCAGTCATATCTGATACACTCATAACAGTATCTACTCTCAAGTTGTTTGTATTGGTACTGACTGCAGTCAGACCATGAGACATGTAATTGCCAGTACTAGTAGCGCTTACTTGTTCAATATTAGTAGTCACGTGATTCGTAGTCACAACGGCAATCTGGTGTTCAGCTACAATCTTGTTCAATTTCTGCCCGATTTGAGCAATGACTCGCATTTTCTTGCTGGCGTCTCCACGTGGAGCCTTGGCCGTGATATTGAAACTATTGTCGTTCAGGCTGCGGTCTGTGCGAATGGGGAAGGCGATGGAATCAATGACTACTAGACGCACTTTGCGACGTAGAGATGCTGCTGATGGTGGTGGTGGTTCTTTTGTAGAAGATCCTGGTGTTTCTTTGGACATGGTAATCGGTGATACGGGATCTAGATATCGGTGCAGCCCGTTGATGATAGACATCAACTCGCAGAAATCGTAGCATCTCAACACTCGAATGCCCTTCAAGATGTTCTCTACAGTAACATGCTTCAATGCATCGGCCTTTTCTTTCTGCTTGCGAGCAATGTACTCTTCCTTCTGAATATCAGTCATATTCTTGAAACGAGACTCGGTAGTATTCACCATCGGTTTGCTTCTTCCCAACTTGTGCAGATGGTTTACAAGGGCTTTGGCCATACTATGAATACGATCTACTTGGAAAGTACCTTCCGTGTCGATGAAAATAGCTTCTCCGTCCACTCCACCAAATATACGATTGATTTGAACATCGACACATAGCTGCATACATAGTTGACTCTTACCAATGCCAGGAGTGCCGCAAATATCAGTAATTTGGCCCAATTGAACGCCACCTCCCATCAACTTGTCCAATGACCTGCAAAAGGTAATGATCTTCATTTGGAGCGCTCCTTTGCCAATACTCACATTGTCACTGCTGGAAGAAGCACTCGCACTTAGCAGAGACGCCACGGTCTTGCTGTGAAGAGGTTTTGGTTCGCCCAAGCGACTCGTCACCAGTTTCCACAATGACTTCGCAGTAGTCTTAGGAATGCTGCTGCCAATCTCTTTTAAGAAGG
>JACLAD010005740.1_pt1 | contig 28335 bp, 25 predicted proteins | sample 8027901 | NCBI WGS metagenome assembly JACLAD01 (sample SAMN15725071, study PRJNA655200) | protist metagenome | isolation source: fluorescence activated cell sorting (FACS) single amplified genomes of... | place: Spain: Blaines Bay Microbial Observatory, Mediterranean Sea | collected 2016-07-05 | reverse complement strand
GACAGGTGGTGAAATCTTCTTTTGTTTGCAGTTCAAGTTTTTCTTTCAAGATCAAAAGTTCCTTCGGAAAAGGCTTTGGATACATCGTAATATTGGAGTAAGTATAGGCTTTTGTATTGTTACCAAATAAGGCCGTTAGGCGCGGCTGTGGGTAATTTTTCCCGAAGAGCTTAATAGAATCCTGCTGCCATGGAATTATTTTCAGAAGAAGGCCAAAATATGCTTTTGCAGCGTCAGCCTCCAGAAAGTTTGGGTAAAAATAAATTTCTGCATCCTTTAATGGAAGCAGCGAAATTTTTGTTTCTGAAATAATGATTTTCTTCATAAAAAAATGTAAATGTTTCTTAAGAATAAAACCGCCAGAGCCTTAATTTTTTGGTAAAATTAACTTTTTAAAGTTGAAGATATTCTTACACTTGCAGTAGATTCGCGAAAAGATACACATTTTTGTTGTGGATAAATTAAGAAATCATTAACTTTCCCTACGCCTGTACCCCATAGGCTTGAACTTAATAAATACAAGATTGAGCAAAACGTTTCCTATTCTGCTGTTGAGTATCTACTGCTCATGCCTTGGCTTTTCACAGTCACAACAAGCCGGTTACAAAGATAGTATTGTCCAACTTTTTGACCTTTCCACAGAGGCTTTAAATGATTATAAATACCATAAATCTATCCAGTTTAGCCTCGATATGATTGAGCTGGCAGATAAACATGAGGATTATTACCATCTTTATCACGGGTATAACAATTTAGGAATTAACTATGATGACCTTTATGATACAATAAGGGCGAAAGACAGTTATGAGAAAGCACTCCGCTACGCCAGGCTTAGCAATAATGATACACTACTTTGGTGGGCCTACAATAATTTGGGAAATGTGTTTACTGCCAATGACGCCACCATAGAAGAAGGCTTTAAATTTTACGATAAAGCTATAAAAATCTCTTCCCGCCTTGAGGATGCAGAAAGTAGTGCTACGCCTCTTCTAAACAAGGGGTGGACGCATTTATATCTGGAAGAATATGACGAGGCTTACCCATATCTTCTTGAGGTAAAAAAACTGTCAGAAGAAATTAATGATAAATTTCTTGATGCACAACTCGCCTCCCTCTTCGGAATGTATTACTCTGGAAAAGAAAGATATGAGGAAGCCAAAAAGCATTTTGAGGAATCTATTAAAATAGCAGAAAAAGATTCTTTGCTAATTGAGGCTACCACTGCTTATGACGGCTATGCAGAGGTGCTTTTCAAAAATGGCGAGTTTGAAGAGGCATATAATGCCCTCGACAAATATATCATCTTTGACGCCGAGTTGTATGAGAAGGAAAAGCTTGAACAAATGGAAGCGGCACAGGCCCGGTTTGAAACAAAGCAATACCGGGAAAACCTTGAAATTGCAAGAAGGGAACAGCACTATAAAGATAAGGTTATTGAAAAATCTCAGCAAATAACAACTATCATGGTGATTTCTCTTATTGTGCTCTTGCTGTTCATTTTTCTTCTAATCGGGATTAGCCGAAGCAGGAAAAAGCTTATCAGGAAACTAAAGGAGAATAACCAGGAGCTTTTAAGGTCAAAGGAGGAAGCGGAACGACTTTCTATGTTAAAAAGCCGCTTTTTCTCTACCGTAAGCCACGAATTAAGAACGCCGCTTTATGGAGTTGTAGGGCTTACTTCTTTGCTGTTGGAAGATAATAAGAACAAGAAGCTGGAGGAAGATTTAAAATCCCTTAAATTCTCGGCAGATTATCTTTTGGCGCTTATCAACGATGTCCTGCAAATGAACAAGATGGAATCCAAACTTGTTCAGTTGGAAAATACCCCATTCAATATTAAGGATCTCATGAGAGGGATCATTAAATCTTTTGAATTTTCGCGTCATCAAAATAAGAATTCCATAGAACTGGAAATTGATGAGAACATTCCAAAGAAGTTAATTGGAGATTCTGTGCGGCTTTCTCAAATTATTATGAACCTCGTAGGGAATGCCGTCAAATTTACCGAAAGGGGAAAAGTATGGATAAAAGCCAGCTGTAAAACCTGTAATGATGGCAAATGTCTTATCTATTTTGAAGTTGGAGACACGGGAATGGGAATTCCCGAAAGTAAGCAACAGGAAATTTTTGAAGAGTTTTCCCAGTTAAAGGCGAATAATTATAATTACCAGGGCACAGGGCTTGGATTGCCGATTGTAAAAAACCTGCTGCACCTTTTTGGTTCAGAAATTCAACTTGAAAGCAGGGAGGGTGAAGGTTCCATCTTTAGTTTTGAGATATTGTTCGAAAAAGGGGAAGTAGAAGAAGATTTTTCTGAAGCTGAGGGAGCGAATATTTCAGAAGAAAACGCCCTCAAAAAAGCCTTGATCGTGGATGACAACAGGATCAACCAGGTAGTGACAAAAAGGATTCTTGAAAAAAGGGATTTTGAATGTGATGTTGCCAGCGATGGTTACGAAGCTATTGAAAAGCTGAAAAATGAAGCTTTTGGACTTGTTTTGATGGATGTGAACATGCCGGGAATGAGCGGAATGGAAACTACTCAAAAGATTAGGGAATTTAACCAGGAAGTCCCGGTGATCGCCTTAACAGCAGTTGAAATTCAGGAAATGCGGGAAGAAATTCTCGCTTCGGGAATGAACGATATCATTGTGAAGCCTTATGACATCCCCACTTTCTTTAATACGATCTTCAGGAACATTCTTACACCTTCCGGTTAGATTTCTTCAGGAGAAAGACTAATGCTACGTGAAAAATTTTCCTGCTGGCGTTCCAAAAATGACATTTTGATGACACTTTCTTAAATAAAGAAACCGCCTCACAAATGTATCGTGAAGCGGTTTTCTACTTAAACAATGGAAACTTATTATTATTTTACCATCTCGAAGCTTCGCTTAATAAAGGCGGTCAATTCTTCTCCTTTTAAAAGGTTTTGAGAAAGCCTTGCAAGGTCAAGCGATTGCTTGATCAATCGTTCCTGCTTCTTCTCGGTTTTAGTATTCAGTATTTCTGAAACCAGGGCGTGGTTTGTATTTACCACCAGGTTATACATTTCGGGCATGTTCCCCATACCAAACATTCCGCCGCCACCGGTTTGCTGCATTTCTTTCATTCTGCGCATAAATTCCGGCTGAGTGATGATTAATGGTGCAGCATCGCTGTCCATAGCTTCAAGCTGTACAGTATATTTTTCCTTAGGAACAACCTTTTCAAAATCTGCTTTCAGCTTCTCTTTTTCTTCATCGCTTAGTTTTGAAATTTCCTGATCTTCTTTCTTGATGAGGTTGTTCACATGATCTGAATCTACCCGAACAAAAGAAAGTTTCTCTTTGGAAGTTTCCAGTTTTTGAAGCAGGTGAGAAACAATTGGAGAATCTAAAAGAAGCACTTTGTAGCCTTTGTCTTTCGCCGCCTGTATGTAGCTGTGCTGCTCATCTTTGTTGGAAGCATACAGCATTACCAGGTTTCCTTCTTTGTCTGTCTGGTTTTCCTTAATCTTTTCTTCAAGCTCTTCAAAAGTGAAATATTCTTCGTCTACAGTTGGATAAAGTGCGAATTTCTGCGCTTTGTCAAAGAATTTATCTTCAGAAAGCATTCCGTATTCAATCACGATCTTGATGTCATTCCATTTCTTTTCAAAATCTTCACGGTTACTGTTGAAAAGGGTATTCAGTTTATCTGCAACCTTACGTGTAATATAGCTGGAAATCTTCTTCACTGCACCATCTGCCTGAAGGTATGATCTTGAAACGTTCAGCGGAATATCGGGAGAATCAATCACCCCGCGCAGCATGGTAAGGAATTCAGGAACGATTCCTTCTACATTATCGGTAACGAAGACCTGATTTTGATAAAGCTGGATCTTATCCTTCTGGATGTTCATATCCTGCGTCATCTTTGGGAAATAAAGAATCCCGGTAAGATTGAAAGGATAATCTACATTAAGGTGAATGTGGAACAACGGCTCCTCAAACTGCATAGGGTAAAGTTCCCGGTAGAAGTCTTTGTAATCTTTCTCCTCAAGATCTGTAGGCTGTTTTGTCCATGCAGGATCTGGGTTGTTTATAATGTTGTCAACCGTCTTTTTCTCTGGCTCTGCATCTTCAGCAGCATCTTCGGGAAGGGGTAGTTCCTCTTCTCTTGTTCCAAATTTGATTGGAACCGGCATAAACTTGTTGTATTTGGTCAACAGTTCTCTTATACGTCCTTCCTCTAAAAATTCTTTATCATCTTCATTAATGTGAAGAATTACTTCTGTACCACGTTCCTGCTTATCGGCTTCTTCTAAGGTGAATTCTGTAGTACCTTCACAAATCCAGTGTGCTGCCGGTTCATCTTTGTAAGATTTTGTGATGATTTCTACTTTGTTGGCCACCATGAAGGCAGAGTAAAACCCAAGCCCAAAGTGCCCAATGATCCCGCTGTCCTTTGCTGAATCTTTGTACTTTTCAAGAAATTCCTCGGCACCCGAAAATGCCACCTGGTTGATATATTTTTCGACCTCTTCTTTGGTCATCCCAATTCCCTGGTCGCTAATGTGAAGTTTCTTTCCTTCTTTATCGATCTTTACTTCAATAACTGGGTTTCCATATTCTACAGATGCTTCCCCAATACTGGTAAGGTGCTTTAATTTTAATGTCGCGTCTGTCGCGTTAGAAATGAGCTCACGTAAAAAGATCTCGTGATCACTGTAAAGAAACTTCTTTATAAGAGGAAAAATGTTCTCTACAGATACATTAATGTTTCCGGTTGCCATATGATGTATTTGTTTAAATTAATTTTTTGTTCTGTACCCTCCACAGGTCAAAAAAAATACCAAGTCTTCCCCGCTGACAAACTGACATAATTTTGTAAGGAATAAAATTATTTTGCGTCTAAACGTGAGGTATCAAAAATGATATTTTAATCAACTATTACCAGTAAAAAATATAATATGGCCACAGTAAAACAAAAAGCAGGAAAAAGTGCAAATTTGGATAAAGAGAAACTTTTTAGCCTGTACATGGAATATGTGCTGGAGCATGATGCTGCGCCAAAAACCATCTATAAATTCTGCAAGTACAATAAAATAAGCGAGGAAGAATTCTATAATTTCTTCGGAAGCTTTGAAGGATTGAAAAAAGGCATTTGGGCTCGTTTTTTTGATCACAGTTTTGAGGTGATTCACAAGAGTCCTGAATATGATTTATTTAGTACCCGCGAAAAGCTGCTGACATTTTATTTCACTTTTTTTGAAGTACTTACAGCCAATAGAAGTTATGTACTTTTTGCGCTGAAGGAAGATAACCAATCCTTACGAAATCTGGAACAATTAAAAGTACTTCGGAAGAAGATGAAATCCTTTGCTTCAGAATTGATTCGTGAAGACAATGAGGAGAAGTCGGCAAAATTTCTAAAGAACCCGGAAGTGGTATTTTCCGAAGCTGCCTGGGTACAGCTCTTATTTTTGATTAAATTCTGGAGAGATGATAATTCACCGCGTTTCGAAAGCACCGATGTTGCTATAGAAAAATCTGTGAACACGGCATTTGATCTTCTTGATAACAGCCCATTAGAACGGGTTCTCGACCTTGGAAAATTCCTTTGGAAAGAGAAAATGGCGTAAGCCACCGTTTAATTCCCGCAGCAGGACGCCTCCCTACAACGTTCGCTGCGGGATATTAATTTAGAATAACTACATGAAAACAATTGATAAGATCCCCACAGGAAAGATTGGCCGTACTGGCAAAATGGTACAAACCGGTTTTAAAATAGGTGGAAATTACCTTAAATATTATAGTAAAAAAGCATTAAATTCTGAAATTACCCGCGAAGAACTCGACCAGGACAATGCAGAAGATATCTATAACGGACTCAAAAGCCTGAAAGGAAGTGCCCTCAAGGTGGCCCAAATGCTTAGTATGGAGAAAAGCCTGCTTCCCGGTGCTTATGTTGAAAAATTTAGCCTGGCGCAGTTTAGCGTACCGCCACTTTCGGGACCACTGGTTAGAAAAACCTTTAAAAAATATCATGGCCAGTTTCCTGAGGAATTATACGATACTTTTTCAGCAGAATCTGTGAATGCGGCAAGTATAGGACAGGTGCACCGGGCGACGAAAGACGGGAAAGATCTTGCTGTAAAGATCCAGTATCCTGGCGTTGCTGAAAGTATTAGTTCAGACCTGGCTATGGTTAAGCCCATAGCCCTTAAAATGTTTAATCTTCAGGGGAAAGACTCTGAAAAATATTTTAAAGAAGTAGAAGGGAAGTTGCTTGAAGAGACCGATTACAAACTAGAAGTACAACAGAGCAAAGAAATTTCCCGGGCATGCGCACAACTTCCAAATCTTAAATTTCCGAATTATTATGAGGAACTATCCAGCGAAAAGGTGATTACCATGGACTGGATGAAAGGGAAACACCTCAGCGAGTTTGCAAAGCAGAATCAGGATCAGGAGAAAGCCAATAAAATTGGACAAACCTTATGGGACTTTTATATGTACCAGATTCATGTGCTTAAAGCGGTACATGCAGATCCGCATCCCGGAAATTTTTTGGTTAATGAAGAAGATGAATTGATTGCCATTGATTTTGGATGTATAAAAAGGCTGCCGCAGAATTTTTATACTCCTTACTTTGAACTTACGAAAAAGGAAAATTTTGAAGATGAGGATTTCTTCCGAAGCAAGCTTTATGAACTGGAAATATTAAAGGAGCAGGATTCTGAAGGTGAGGTAGCCTATTTTTCAGAATTGTATTATCAAATGCTGACTTTATTTTCGGCACCGCTCAATTCAAATTCTTTCGATTTTGGTGACGATGCATTTCTGGCTTCCATTTCAGAATTAAGCGAAAAATATAGCAGGGATCGCGACCTTAGAAAAATGAATGTGAACCGCGGCAGTGAACACTTTATATATATAAGCCGCACCTTTATGGGACTTTATACGCTGCTAAACTCCCTGAACTCACAAGTAGAGATTAACAATTATAAAAGTATGAGCACAAAATCTGAATAAAAATTGTTATTAAATTCCCAAATTGAGTTCGTGCGCTGTTAATAAGATTAAAATGCTTTAAATGAGGTATTTGAAGTTTTATATTTGGTAATGTTTGTGGGTCTAACGAGAATGAAATGCTGTAGATTCATAAGCCAATGTTTAACCAAAAAAATAAAAACTATGAAAACTTTAAAAGGCAGTCTTGCAGTGCTATTTTTGATGGTCACGTCTATGGCGTTTTCGCAGACTTATGACGATTTCGATGCAAATATGGATGGTGCAATGGACAGGAATGAATTTAATGATACCTATTCCAATAATTACGACAACTGGGACCGAAACCAGGATGGAGTAGTTGATGACCGGGAATTTTACGACAATAATTATGACCGGCTCGATGCCAACAGAGATCAGATTTTAGATGCCGATGAGTGGGAGCAGGGTTACAATGATATTTATGCGCCCTATCTCAGCACCCGCGATTATGATGATTTTGATACCGATGCTAATAATGCAGTGTCAAGAGATGAATATTATTCCGGAATGAGGGATACAGATCTTTATGACGAATATGACGTTGATGGAGATAGATACATTGATTCAGATGAAATGAATGAAGGTGTTTTTAACAGCATGGACGAGAATAGAGATGACCAGATTGATGAAGACGAATACAACAAATTTGGTTCTTATTATCTTGATGCAGAATATTAATAAATAATGTCATTTTTGAAAAACCCGGCAATCTAGCCGGGTTTTTTATTTTAAAAAGTTAAATGACTGGTATTGATTATAGTGGTAAATAAAATGTTTTTGTAATTTAATAGCTAAGAAACTGTCAAAAATAGTTGCTTCAATGTTAAAATCATTAAATCCTTTAAAAATGACTTTTCTGATTTTTATTTTAGAATAGCATCTGAAAACAAAATAGAAGTTTTTGTACAGATAGACAGTTTAATTTAAATTGAAAATGATGAAAAAGACAATACGAAATTTAGCTATGTTAGTTGCACTAGTATCCTTTGCTGCCTGTGAACAGGGACAGGATTTTACTACCTATGATGAAGATAATGATGGGATGTGGAGTGAAGCGGAATTCAACCAGGGATATGAAGCCGATTTTGCAGGCTGGGATATAGATGGTGATAGTTATATTGATGACGAAGAATTTTATGAAACAGGTTTTGGCAGTGTAGATGTCAATGAAGATGACATGATCGATGAAGAGGAATGGAACGAGGGTTTTAATAACCTGTATGGAGATTATGCTAATTCTGATGATTTTGATCTTTTTGACGGGGATGCAGACGGCTTCCTTGACAAAGAAGAATGGAATGAAGGATTCAGCGATTCAAGCTGGTTTGATTCTTATGATAATGACGGAGATGGCTACGTAGATACCGATGAACTGGATGAAGGAATCTTCAATGACTGGGATCTTAATGATGACGGTTTTCTTGATGAGGAGGAGTACAACTCAAGCGTCACATATAATGACAACTGGTAAGAGCCAGATACTTAATTAACCATAAAAAAGCCCGCACTCGCGGGCTTTTTTATGGTTAAGATTTAAAATTAATTTTTAAGTTCTGCGCTAGATTTTTCAACCGTGCTATCTGCTTCTTTATTTTTTACATACTGTTCCAGCCATTGGTCCTGCTCCCAAAGCACGTGTAGAACAGATTCTTTTGCACTGTAGCCATGGCTTTCCTTAGGCAGCATCACCAGCCTTGCCGTTGCTCCAAGACCTTTAAGGGCATTGAAATATCGCTCACTCTGCATGGGGTAAGTTCCCGAATTGTTATCGGCTTCCCCGTGGATGAGAAGTAGTGGAGATTTCATCTTATCGGCATGCATAAAAGGAGACATGTTATAGTAAACCTCAGGTGCCTCCCAGTAGCTCCGCTCTTCACTTTGAAAACCAAACGGGGTAAGGGTACGATTATAAGCACCACTTCTTGCAATTCCTGCGGCAAAATCATTTGAGTGAGACAACAGGTTTGCTACCATAAAAGCCCCGTAACTGTGACCACCCACGGCAACGCGATCACGGTCTACATAACCTAGTTCATCCACCGCATCTATGGCTGCTTTCCCATTGGCTACCAGTTGTTTTCTAAAGGAATCATTGGGTTCTTCTTCGCCTTCTCCAACTATAGGAAAAGAAGCATCGTCCAGGACAACAAATCCCCTGTTTACCCAGTAAATTGGTGAACCGTAATAAGGGTAGGTAAAATCGTTTGCATTAGAAGTATTCTGTGATGCAGAACTTTTATCCTTGTATTCACGTGGATAAGCCCAAACGATCATGGGCAGCTTTTCAGGATTTTCTTTATCATATCCTTCCGGAAGATAAAGTGTGGCATTTAATTCCAAACCGTCTTCACGTTCGTACGTGATTACCTCCTTAGAAACACCTTCCAGGCTTTTGAAAGGATTTTCAAAAGAGGTGATTTGATTAAGATCTTCGTCGTTGTCAATATCTCTTATGTAATAGTTAGGGTACTCTGCCGAAGATTCGATTCGCACCAGGAGCTCCCCCTCTTCCATATCCAAAGCTTCTACCAGAGTTTCTTTCTTGTTATTGTACTTTGACTGGTAAAGGCGCTCGGTTTCGCCGCTTTCCAAATCTATTTTATCTGCAAAAGGATACTGTCCTTCTTCCGTGAATCCTGCGCCAAGTAAATAAGCCGTATTGCCATCTAACTGTAGTACATTTTCCCCATATTTATTTTTAGTAGTAACGAAGCTTCCGGGATCGCTGTACCTGTCCTGGTAATTTCGGTCAAAGATAACTTTTGGTTCTTCATCAGGATTTTCAGGATTGAAAACATAAGTTCTTGTATTGCGATTATTCCACCAGTAATCTCGGGCAATGGCAGTATTCTCGTCTCCCCATGTAATTCCGGAATATCTGTCTTTGGTCTTAAGGATAGATCTTCCTTCACCTTTAAATGGTGCGTCAAGTAAAAATATTTCATCGCGGTATTCTGCTTCATTTTCAGGGTCACCAGCGTCCAGTGCTACTGCGTAGACCAGTGTGGCAGGAGCATCGTCCCGCCAGTTCATGCTGCGTTTTCCTTCACGCTCTGCCATAAATCCCTTCGGAAGATCTTCAGTAAGCGGAACATCGTTCACCATGGCTACGCGCTCACCGCCGGCTGTATAAATAATACTTTCTGAAGGAAATCTGTAATAAGGAACGAGGTAAGAAAAAGGCTTTTTAATGCTTTCTACCATCACGTATTTTCCGTCTGGCGAAAATGAAATGTCACTGTACATTTTAGCTTCTTTCCAATCCTTGGTTGTTCCGTCAAGGTTGACCTTTACAAGTTCAGACCTTGCAAGCTGTTCAAAATTATATTCATCATTTGGGTTCTTTAAAAGGTCCTGATAAGTCCTGTTTTGGGCTTCTTTACCATCACTCACAGATACGGTTGGTCCCGTAGGTACCGCCGTTTCTTCATCTATTAGCTCTTTCCGGTCGGCAGGAAGCATATTTACAAGTAAAGCCGAATTGTCTTTAAACCAGTTAATGGGATTTCCCATATTAGCATTTAAAGTAGCCTCTGTGAGCTTTTTTGCCTGTGCGGTTTTAAAATCCACTACCCAAAGTTCTACCCCCTTTTCTGTAGTGTGGGTAAAAGCCATCTTACTTTCATCTGGAGACCAGTTGAAATTGGTTAAGCGTGGATTTTCGGGCAGGCCTGTTATCTGAGTGGCTTCCTCATCCCCAATCATCTTCATTTTGAGATTGTTGTAGTAGGTGGCGCGGCTGCTAATGTTGGTAACAGGGTTAATCCGAAGTCCGCCAAGGCGCATTTCTTCTTCGCTTAGTTCAGCAATAGATTTGAACTGGTCCCGGTACAGAAACACCATCATTTCTCCTTTGTCATCAACAAAAGTGTATGGCGCCAGGGGAACATCAACTAATTCTAAAATTTCCCCGGGTGGTTTCTGGTATGTAAGGTTTTCCTGTGCGTAACTATTGGTTATAAAACAAACCAATAATAAGATCCAAAAAGTTTTTTTCATGTGTGAATTTTAGTGATTAATGAATTTAGAATTAAAAAATTTACAGAGTGTTAATCTTTCTTATATTGCGCCTCAATTTTTTATTAATTTATTAAATTGAAGAAAGTAGAATAAAGAGCTTAAATATAGTAAAATGTATCAAACAAAAATAGCCGGGCTTGGAAGTTATGTACCCGAGAATATAGTCACCAATGACGATCTTTCTAAAGTAATGGATACAAACGATGCCTGGATACAGGAGCGAACGGGCATCAGGGAAAGAAGGCATATTAAAAAAGGAGACGGTAATTCTACGGCCGTCATGGGCATGAAAGCGGCAAAAATAGCACTGGAAAGATCTGGTATCGCCAAAGATGATATTGAACTAATCGTTTTTGCAACCCTTAGCCCAGATTATTACTTTCCCGGTGGAGGAGTACAGGTGCAGGAAATGCTTGACATCCATACCTGCCCGGCACTGGATGTAAGAAACCAGTGTAGCGGATTCATCTACGGACTCTCTGTAGCCGATCAATTCATTAAAACCGGAATGTACAAAAACGTGCTGGTGATTGGAAGTGAAAATCATAGTGGCGGACTCGATTTTAGCACCCGTGGCCGTGGCGTTTCAGTTATATTTGGAGATGGTGCCGGTGCTGCTGTTCTTACACGTAGCGATCATAACGGGCAGGGAATACTTTCCACACATCTTCATTCTGAAGGAAAACATGCACTCGAGCTGTCTTTAAAAGGCCCAAGTACGATGCATTGGGTACCCGAGATCATTGAAGAAAATCCGCAGGGAGATGATATTCCTTATTATCCTTATATGAACGGGCAGTTTGTATTTAAGAACGCGGTGGTTCGTTTTTCTGAAGTAATCATGGAAGGGCTGCAGGCAAACGGACTCGAAGTAAAAGATATCGATATGTTGATTCCGCATCAGGCTAATTTGAGGATCTCACAGTTCATTCAGCAGAAATTTAAACTGGAAGATGACCAGGTCTACAATAATATTCAGAAGTATGGGAATACAACGGCGGCATCTATTCCTATTGCCTTGACCGAAGCCTGGGAAGAAGGGAAAATAAAAGAAGGTGACACCGTTGTTCTTGCAGCTTTTGGTAGTGGATTTACCTGGGCGAGTGCAGTATTGAAATGGTAGTCAAAAATGGCATTTCCTGAACCTATTATAGAATGAGGAATATGACATCAACCTGAACTTGCTTCAGGTTCTTATAATCTATAATTATTATCAGAAAAGGTTTTGAAAATATTATTTTTGAAGCCTTTTCTTATTTTTCAGTTTTAAAATGAAAAACCGCAACGGCTCTCGTTGCGGTTTTTCTGGCTAAACAAACAAACTGTTAAAACATTCCGCCGCCGTTGGCAGTATTGTCATCACGTTGTTTTCTTTCAAGGGCTCTGTTCTTTCCGCCGCCAAAACGGTAGGAGAACGCCACATTTATTTGCTGGGTATCGGGATTGAAGTAAGCAGTTTGCTCGTAAGGACGATCTGTAGTGATATTTTGCTCATTTGTGTTGAAAATATCATTGAAGTTCACGCTCAATGAAGCCTTATCTTTAAGGAATGAATATCTCGCACCGGCATTCATAAAATAGAATTCTTCAATATCAAACTGCAAGGTCTTTTGAGGACCCACATACATTCCAAATAGCTGAAATCTCAGGTTTTTTGTGAGTTTGAACGTATGATTGGTCTGTACCCTGTAATTGGTGTTGTCTTCCTCAATGTAAGTTGTGCCGATGTAGCCTTCCAGTATCTGGCTGTACAGGTTGAAATTTGCATTAAAATCCCAGAAACTGGTAGGTTTAATACTTGCTGAAAGCTCCACTCCCGAGGATTCACTTGTACCGGCATTGTCAAATGAAAGGATGATCCTTTCAGGATTTACAGGATCAGTATACATCACTTGTGTGATGTTGTCGTTAATTATACGGTGGAATACTCCTGCTGTAAGAGAGCTTTTTCCTAGTTTTCGGGTGTAATTTAATTCGACCGAATTAGTGAATTGCGGTTCTAATTCCGGGTTCCCTAAAATCGACAACCTTGGGGTGGAGATATCCCGCACAGGACTCACCTGGTTAAATGACGGCCTATCTACCCGGCGGCTGTAGCTTAACTGGAAACTGTTGTTTTCCCCCGGTGTGAAAGACAGGAAAGCAGAAGGATACAGGGTAAGGTAATCATCTTCAAAGATCACACTTTCTTCCTGAATGGCTTCTACCTCAAATTTTTCAGCTCTTGCACCCACCTGGTATGCCCATTTTTCAAAATTTTGTCCAAAAGTGGTGTAAAAAGAATAAATATCCCTGTTGTAGTCGTACAGTATGTCATCCAGCTGTGGGTTGGATGACAGATAACTGTTTTCACTGCGAAGGATGCGGCTTTCTGCACCGGCTTCTATTTTTATACTTTCAGAAACAGGTAGCACATAATCGAGGTTGGCAATGGTTTGAGTTCGGGTTTTATCTACATCGTCTGTGTAAGCTTCATTATTGGTAGCCCCCGTGTAGGTGAAATTGGTAATTTCATCATTGCTGTATTTGTTATAATCTACCTCCAGTTCCAGGGTGTGTCCTTCCTTCGGAAAAGTATGTCGGTAGATCGCATTGTAGGTCGAAGAAAGGTTCTCCTGATCTATGTCTGCAAACTGGGTGTAATTCATTGATGCATCATCCGGATAACGAATGCCCAGAATTCCTTCTGAATTTTCGTAGAATAAATTCTGGCGGGTAAAAAAGGAGAGGGTGTTGCGGTCGTTGAGATAAAAATCAAGTCCGGTCTTTAAAAGGTAACTGTCATTAGCATCAAGAATATCAAGATGTTCTCCGGAATTTAAGTTGTGGTTGAAGATCTCACCTCTAAAATTGCTTCGTCGCCTGTTGGCACCTAAATTTGCATATACATTGACCTTTCCTTCCCGGTAGTTTAAGTTGAGGTTGGAATTTCCGCTTACTTCCCTGCCAAAGGTAGCTCCGCCGCTAAAATCTCCGTTAAATCCCAGGTTGGTATTTTTGTGCAGGATGATATTGATGATCCCGCTCATCCCTTCGGGATTGTACTTGGCTGATGGATTGGTGATGAGTTCAATCTGTTTGATGGAAGTAGAAGGAATCTGCTTTAAAAGAGTTGCGGCATCCATGTTGGTGGGCTGGCCGTCCAGGAGCACCCGCACGTTTGGATTGCCGCGCAGGGCAATGTTCCCGTCCTGGTCTACGCTTACCGACGGTACGTTGTTCATAATGTCACTTGCGGTAGCTCCCATCGTGGTAAGGTCTTTTCCAACATTGATAACTTTTCGGTCTATTCGCTGTTCTATGGTAGAGCGTTCTGCAACTACTTCCACATCATCCAGCTGGGCAACTTCTGCCTCGAGGAAAATAGTTCCTACTTTCAGTTTGTTGTTGCTTTTCGAGATCTCTACCTCTTTGGAAAAATTTTTATATCCCATGAACTGCACCTCAAAAAGGTAGATTCCTTCTTTTAATTTGTCCAGGATAAAAGTGCCATCTATCGTGCTTACGGTTCCCGAGACCATTTCCCCTTGCGGAGTTTTTATGGAGATGGTTGCGTAGGGAATTGGTTCCTGAAATTCCTTGTCCATTACAGTTCCCGTAATAGATCCAAGATCTGTTGGTGTTGCTGAATTGGTGGCCAGGAGAGGCCCTGCTGCAAGTAATAAGATTAAAAATAACTGTTTCATTTCTTGATTGATTTGATGATTATAGTCTATTGCCTAATACCTTGTAATACATACTTCAAAAGCAAAAGCTTTCCAAATTTGAAAGATCTTATACTATAAAGACGGTATAGAATTACCATTGTTACAACAAAACCCGAAAATTTTAAAAAAGGCCCACACTTTCATGTGGGCCGGCATCATGACTTTATAGACACTAACCATCAATGAACGTAAAAAGCCACAATGCGGGAAATTTTTCTTATCTTAATGACCGCCTATTTTTAATTTTGTTACACTTACAGAAAAAAAATGAAGAAGAAAAAAACACTGGTAATTGGAGCTTCAGAAAATCCATCCAGATATTCAAACATTGCTATTAACCGGCTCGTTTCTCATAAGCACCCCGTAGTTGCGGTTGGCTTACGTGAAGGTAGTGTGGCGGGAGTCCCAATTCATAAAGGTCCCCAGCAGTTCGAAGATGTAGATACCGTTACCCTGTATTTGGGTCCGCCCCGCCAGGAGCAATATTACGATTACATCATTTCCCTTTCGCCGGAAAGGGTCATCTTCAATCCGGGTACCGAAAACCCTGAATTCTACCGGCTTTTACAACGGGAGAATATTGAAGTCGAGGTGGCGTGTACGCTAATTTTACTTTCTACGAATCAATATTAACCCTAAAAAAGTAAAAGCTCCGTTAAGAATAAGGAGTTCGTAATTGAATACATACCCGCCTAAATATTCTGGTGGTAAATTTCCAATGGTAAAGGTAATGATGACCGAAAGTATGGCGACAAGCCATACCCAGCGATCCTTTATCTGCATTTTTGTGAATATTCCGAAGGCGAATAGTCCCAGCAGCGGACCATAGGTGTAAGTTGCAGCTGTTAGGAGCAGGTCTATTACATTGCTGTCAAGCAGGTATTTAAAGGCAATGATCACAGCTATGAGCAGTGCGCTTACACCCACGTGTACCCGCTGGCGCAGGCTTTTTTGGCCTGCAAGTTCCCTTTTTTCGATGTTGAGGAAATCAACGCAAAAACTTGTGGTGAGCGAAGTGAGAGCACTATCAGCGCTTGAATATGCCGCTGCAATAAGCCCCAGGATAAAAATTACCGGCAGCGCCATTCCCATGCTTCCGCTAAGGGCAATTTCCGGGAAGAGTAGATCGGTTTTTGCACTTCCGTCCATTACGGGAACGGCAATATTATTTTCTCCGGCGTAGATAAAGAGCAAAGCTCCAAGGAACAGGAACAGCAGGTTTACCGGGATAAAGACAAAACTGTAGGAAAGCATGTTCTTTTGCGCGTCCCACAGGTTTTTGCAGGTAAGGTTTTTCTGCATCATGTCCTGGTCAAGCCCTGTCATACAAATGGTGATGAACATTCCTCCAAAAAAGGCTTTCCAGAAGTAATTTCTGTCAAGGACACTGTCGAAAAAGAAAGTTTTTGTGTAAGGCTCAAGTCTGGGAGCAGTGAATAAATCTGCAAATTCCCAGTTCAGTTCTTCGGAAACAAAATAAATTGCGACCGCTACAGACCCCAGCATGAAAAGGGTTTGAAGCGTATCTGTCCATACGATGGTTTTAATTCCGGCGCGAGCCGTGTAGAGCCAAATTAATAATATGGAAAGGGTAACGGTTACAAAGAACGGTACATTCCAGGCGTCAAATACGAAGTACTGAAGCACAGTTGCCACCAGGAAAAGCCTGAAAGAAGCTCCCAGCACGCGCGAAATGAAGAAAAAGAAAGCTCCCGTACGATAGCTCACGTTTCCAAAACGTTGTTGCAGGTATTGATAAATTGAGGTTACGTTGAGCCTGTAGTAAATAGGTAGCAGGATAAAAGTGATTACAAAATAACCGGCGAGATATCCTAGCACCACCTGCATATAGCTGAACTGCGAATCCCGTACCCATCCCGGTACCGAAATAAAAGTCACGCCGGAGAGCGACGCCCCCACCATTCCAAAAGCGACGATATACCATGGCGACTCTTTATTTGCTTTAAAGAAGGTTTCGTTGCTGGCATTTTTCCCGGTGAAGTAGGAAATAAGAAGCAGTACACCAAAATAAGCGGCTATGAGCAGCAGGATCGTTATAGGTTCCATTCAGGATTGAATTGAAGTCGGAGCAATTGTTTTTACTTCGGAATTAGTGTCTGCTAAACTATAAAATTTGTTGAAACTTCTCTCTTCAAAAATTGTACTTTTGCAGCATGGATTTTTCGTCAAAATTATTGGAAGAGGCGGTGAATGAAATGTCTCAGCTTCCCGGAATTGGAAAGCGAACAGCCTTACGCCTGGTGTTGCATCTTTTAAAGCAGCCGGAGTCGCAGACCGTAGCTTTGTCAAAATCTTTGGTAGACCTCAAGACCGAAGTGAAATTCTGTAAGAGCTGTCACAACATCAGCGATACTGAGTTATGTGAGATCTGCGCAAATCCTAATCGTCAAAGCGAGATCGTGTGTGTAGTGGAGGACATTCGCGATGTGATGGCGATTGAAAACACGAGCCAGTACAGAGGTTTGTATCACGTTTTAGGCGGAAAAATAAGTCCGATGGATGGCATTGGGCCATCTCAGCTTACTATAAGATCGCTGGTGGAAAAAGCAAAAGCCGGGGAGATTTCAGAAATTATCTTTGCGCTCAGCAGCACTTTGGAAGGAGACACCACAAATTTCTACATCTTCAAACAGCTTGAAGGATTAGGTATAAAAACCAGCACGATCGCCCGCGGAATTGCTGTAGGGGATGAGCTGGAATATGCAGATGAGGTGACCCTGGGACGAAGCATTACGAACAGAATACCTTTTGAAAACTCTCTAAAAAGTTAAAGCACAGTTTGCTGCACCTCCAAAAATGTGCTTTTGAAGAAGCATTTTAGAGTGCTTATAATTTGAAAAAGTTTGTCAATACTTTTAGATTAAAGCTGTGAAATTGTAATTTTACGAAGCTTCGGAAGAGCTTCCGAAGGAAAGTTAAAAAGCACTGCCGGGAGCGCAGAATGAATATTTTTTACTCAAAGAGCTGAATTTTTAGTAAATTCGCAGTCAGGATATAATAATAGACCTTCTAGATAAGAATATGGCAAAATTTGAACTTAAATTACCCAAAATGGGGGAAAGTGTTGCAGAGGCAACCATCACGAACTGGTTAAAGGAAGTAGGAGAAAGCATAGAGGCCGATGAAGCAGTGCTTGAGATCGCTACAGATAAGGTGGATAGTGAGGTGCCCAGTGAAGTTGACGGTGTTTTGGTTGAAAAGCTCTTTGGTACAGACGATGTAGTGCAGGTAGGGCAAACAATTGCTATTATTGAAACAGAAGGTGATGAAGCACCGCAGGAAACTGCTGTAGAGGAAGAAATTCCTTCCGAAGAAGTGGAGCAGGCGGTACAGGAAGCCGAAAAAAGAGTAACTGAAGCAAAAGAAATCACCACCCAGGATTTTTCAGATAGCAGCAGGTTCTACTCACCGCTCGTAAAAAACATCGCAAAGGAAGAAGGTATTTCTTTTGATGAACTTGAAAAAATCGAGGGAAGCGGTAAGGATGGAAGAGTGACCAAAAATGATATTTTAGACTATCTTGAGAACAGGTCTTCGCAGCCACAGGCCGATAAGCAGCAGGCCGCACCGCAAAAATCTGTTCAGCCGTCTCAGCCACAGGCAGCGCCAAAAGCACCTAAAACGATTCCCGTTGGTGGCGAAGATGAGATCATAGAAATGAGCAGGATGGGGAAAATGATTGCCCATCACATGGTAGAGAGCGTTCAAACCTCACCTCACGTGCAGTCTTTTATTGAAGTAGACGTGACCAATATCTGGAACTGGAGAAAGAAACATAAAGATGCTTTTGCAAAACGGGAGGGTGAAAAATTAACTTTTACACCTATCTTTATGGAAGCCGTTGCCAAGGCTATTAAGGACTTCCCACTTATCAACATCTCTTTTGATGGTGAAAAGATCATAAAAAGGAAAAATATCAACCTTGGGATGGCAGCTGCGTTACCCGACGGCAACCTAATTGTGCCGGTAATTAAAAATGCCGATCAGTTAAACCTTGTTGGAATGGCAAAAGCCGTGAACGACCTTGCTTCCAGGGCGCGTGCCAATAAACTGAAGCCTGATGATATACAGGGAGGAACTTATACCGTTACAAACGTTGGTACTTTTGGAAGTATCATGGGCACACCAATTATCAATCAGCCGCAGGTAGCAATTCTTGCTCTTGGGGCAATTAGAAAGGTGCCGGCGGTGATCGAAACACCCGATGGTGACTTTATTGGAATACGTTATAAAATGATCCTTTCTCACAGCTACGATCACCGTGTGGTGAACGGCGCTTTAGGAGGACAGTTTGTGCAAAGAGTGGCACAATACCTTGAAAGTTTTGACAAAGACCGGGATCTATAAGTATTAATGCGTTTAATTAAAACGTTTCAAGCCATAAATCTCGAAAAGTGGGATTTATGGCTTTGATTTTTTTAACGTAAAAGTGATACGGGAACAAGAAATAGGAGCTACAAAAGCAGGAGCGCTTTAAGCTCATAAATTATGCTATCTTTACAAAAAATGATTAAGAATTCATGGAGTTAAACCTCAAGAAACCCATTTGCTTTTTTGATCTTGAAACCACCGGGACCAATGTGGCAAGAGACAGGATCGTGGAAATCTCTATTTTAAAAGTTTTCCCTAACGGAAACCGGGAAAGTAAAACCTGGCTGGTAAACCCCGAAATGAATATCCCCAAAGAAGTGGTTGCCATTCACGGAATAAGTAATGAAAAAGTGGCCAATGAACCCACTTTTAAACAATTATCTTCTGTGATCTACGACATGATCAAGGGATGTGACCTAGCGGGTTATAATTCAAACCGGTTTGATATTCCTTTACTGGCCGAAGAAATGCTGCGGGCCGGTGTTGATTTTGATATGAAGAACATGCTGGCGGTAGATGTGCAGACCATTTTCCATAAAATGGAACAGAGAACCCTCTCTGCAGCCTATAAATTCTACTGCGGAAAAGAACTCGAAGGGGCTCATGGCGCCGAAGCCGATACGATGGCCACCTATGAAGTATTGAAATCGCAGTTGGACCGCTATTCTGAGGATCTTCAGAATGACACAAAATTTTTATCTGAATTCAGTGCACGAAAAAACTGTGCAGATTTCGCAGGGTTCATTTCTTTTGACAAAAGCGGGCGTGAGATCTTTTCCTTTGGAAAGCATAAAGGCAAATGTGTGGAAGAAATTTTGGAGCAGGAACCGGGCTATTTTGGCTGGATACAGAATTCAGATTTCCCGCTGTATACCAAAAAGGTGCTTACGGCGATAAAACTTAGAAAGTTTAATACCAAGTTGAAATAAGCTTTTTCAGGAGTTATGAAAATAATCTGTATTGGCAGAAATTACACCGAACACATAGCCGAACTGGAAAACGAAAAACCTGAAGATCCGGTAATATTTCTGAAGCCCGATACTTCGGTTTTACTAAAGAAACAGCCGTTCTTTATTCCGCCATTTTCCGAAGATGTGCATTACGAAGTGGAGCTGCTGGTGCGAATCAACCGGGTTGGGAAACACATTCAGCAAAAGTTCGCGCACAAATATTATGAAGAGATTGGCCTGGGAATAGATTTCACGGCGCGTGATCTTCAGAAGAAGTTAAAGGAAAAAGGACTGCCCTGGGAAAAAGCCAAGTCTTTTGACGGTGCCGCAGTGATTGGTGAAAAATGGCAGAAAAAGTCCGTTTTTCAGGATCTGAATAGTATCTCTTTTTCACTAAACAGGAACGGTGAGAAAGTGCAGGAAGGAAATACTTCGCACATGTTGTGGAAGATAGATGAATTGATCGCCTATATTTCAACTTTTTTCACACTAAAGATAGGTGATATTATATTCACGGGAACGCCCGCGGGAGTTGGTTCCGTCGCAATTGACGATCAACTAACCGGATTTATAGAAGACAAAGAAATTTTTTCAATACACGTAAAGTAGATGAGCACTTACAACCTAGAAAGCGTAGAAGAAATGGCTGGTGGCGACCAGGATTTTCTAAAAGTCGTGGTACAGACATTTGTAGAAGAAATTCCGCCAGATTTGCAGGCCATGAATGAAGCTGTGGAAGCAGATAATGCGGGCATGGCATACCAGTATGCGCATAAAATGAAGCCGAACCTGCAAATGTTCGGGCTTGAGTTGATGCCGCAGATAAAGATCATTGAAGAATGGTCAAAATCTGGCAAATCTAAAGCAGAAGTAGAAGAAGCAGCCGGCATCATTACCACAAGAGTTCGTGCTGCAGAGAGTGAATTAAGGAGAGATTTTGAGCTGTAATGAACGCAGAGATCATAACTATTGGGGATGAGATCCTCATAGGGCAGATTGTTGACAGCAATTCTGCTTTTATGGCGAAGGAGCTGAATGAGATCGGGATCTCGGTGTATCAAATCACTTCCATCCAGGATGACAGGCAGCATATTCTAACCGCTTTAAAGGAAGCTTCGCAAAGAGCAGATATCATCCTTCTTACCGGTGGCCTTGGCCCAACCAAAGATGATGTTACCAAATACACGTTGTGCGAATATTTTGACGATCAACTGGTGCGGAACGATGAGGTGCTGGAGCATGTGGAGGATCTTTTATCAAAATTAAAGAATACACCTATCTCCAATCTCAACCGTGAGCAGGCAATGGTTCCTTCTAAGGCAAAGGTGCTTTTTAATGAATTTGGAACCGCGCCGGGACTATGGATGGGAAAAGACGGCAAAGTCTACGTGGCGATGCCGGGCGTGCCCCATGAAATGAAGGCGCTCATGGAAAAACGGGTGATTCCGCAGCTTCAGAAAAAATTTAAGCGACCCTTTATTTATCACAAAACCATTCTCACCAAAGGAATGGGCGAAAGTGCCATTGCCAATAAACTTGCAGACTGGGAAGAAAGTTTGCCTTCTTTTCTGCGGTTTGCCTATTTGCCAGATCTGGGAACGGTAAGGCTACGTCTTTCCGCAAAAGGCCAGAATGAGGAAGAGCTAAAAACTGCTGTAGAGAATGAGTTTGAAAAACTCTATGATATCCTGGGTGATATTATTGCAGATGAACAGGAGGAAGACGAGAAAATTGCGGTGCAGATAAGCAAGATCCTCATTTCGAACAAAATGTTTCTCTCTGCGGCCGAAAGCTGTACCGGCGGTGCCCTGGCGGCAGAATTCACCACGCATCCCGGCGCCTCTGCATGTTTTAAAGGTGGAATTGTTTCTTATGCCACCCAAACGAAAAAAGAGGTTTTGAAGATTCCGGAGGAATTGATTGAGAAACACAGTGTAGTAAGTGCCGAGGTCGCTGAAGCCATGGCGAAAAATGCACGGGAAATGTTCAAAACCGATTATGCCCTTTCCACCACAGGAAATGCCGGCCCTACAAAAGGCGACAGCGATGCCGAAGTGGGAACGGTTTATATTGGCCTCGCCACCCCGGAAAAAGTTTTCTCCAAAAAATTCCTTTTCGGAAACCAGAGAGACCAGGTGGTAAAAGATGCTGTTTACAAGGCTTTTGAAATGATCCTTCGGGAAATTACTTTAGACAATTAGCAATGAACAATCAGCAATGAACATTCAGCAATTAACAATTAGCAATAAGCCAGAAGCAAGAGACAAGACCGCTGCGCTTCAAGAAAGAAGAAATAAGACAAGCTTATAGCCTATAGCCTACAGCCAAAAGCCAACAGCCAAAGCAAAAAGCCAGGAAAAGACCGCTGCGCTGAAAGAATAGAGAACAAAGATGCTTCGCTGAAACGACAAACAACAAACCAAAACCCCAAATTGATAACCCACCCCTGGGATTGGGAATTAGGAACAAGCAGTAGTAAAAAAACACAGGTACTAATTAGGTTGTTGTAGTGTTTTTTGGCCTATCGAAAATTTATCGTAGAATTTGAAGTGAAGACGCCGTCAAATTTCAGGCTGTTTGAGCCAGAAACGATTCTAAGTTCGTACTCGGAACTTTTTGGCGAGTTCCTGAAATTTAGGCGTTGAACGATAAATTCAGATAAATTTTCGTGAGCCTAGACTTTTTTGTTTCTTTTTTTGGCGATGAAAAAAAGAAAAGGACATTATTGAATGTTACCAAATCAAAATGTTGATGAAAACATTTCAGTATAGTTCTTTAAATCCCTGCTTTTAAAAAGTTGCTTTTTTTATAAGAAATTTTTCTTTTTTGAAAAGAGCATCTTCAGAAACAGAGAATTAAAGAATAAAAACATCCTGAAAAGCCATATTTAACAGGGGCAGCAGCCTGAGCAGAAAAAAATGTGCTTCAGAAAAATTATTTTTGTCACAGTGTTGGCAATTAGGTAAAAAAATCGTTAATTTGCAGCCTGTTTTGAAATAACGAGTTAAAGTATAGAGCAATGTCAAGAGTTTGTGAACTTACAGGTAAAAAAGCGATGGTAGGAAACAATGTTTCCCACGCGATGAACAAAACAAAGCGTAAATTTGACGCCAACTTGGTGAAGAAACGTTTTTATATTCCTGAAGAAGATAGATGGATAACTTTAAAAGTTTCTACTTCTGCAATTAAGAACATCAATAAAAAAGGAATCTCTGCTGTTATCAAAGAAGCAAGAGAAAAAGGATTTTTGAATAAATAATTATCCTCACAATAAAGACGCGGTAAAATGGCAAAGAAAGGAAATAGAGTTCAGGTAATTTTAGAATGTACAGAGCACAAAAACTCTGGAAAACCTGGTACATCAAGATATATCACAACAAAGAATAAAAAGAACACGCCAGATAGAATGGAGTTGAAGAAATTCAACCCTATCCTAAAGAAAATGACGGTTCATAAAGAAATAAAATAATAAGTCATGGCAAAGAAATCAGTAGCAACATTACAGACAGGATCAAAGAGATTGACCAAAGCTATTAAAATGGTGAAATCTCCTAAGAGCGGTGCCTATACTTTTGTGGAACAAATCATGGCTCCAGAACAGGTAAATGACTTTTTAGACAAAAAATAAGTTATTTCAACAAAATATCTATGAGCCGTCCCGATGACAAATCGGGACGGCTTTTTCTTTTTGTGTATATTTACACGCGCAAGAGCTGCATAACAGCTTTTCAGGATTTGATCAATTTCAATAGCGTTAGAAAATGAGTTTATTCAAGAGAATTTTTTCCAAAGAGAAAAAGGAGACTTTGGACAAGGGATTAGAAAAATCCAAAAAGAATTTCTTTTCAGAACTGGGTAAAGCCGTTGCCGGAAAGTCTAAAGTAGATGATGAGGTTCTCGATGATCTGGAAAACGTGTTGGTGGCAAGTGACGTGGGCGTTACTACCACCGTTAAAATTATAAACCGAATTGAAGACCGGGTGGCAAAAGACCGCTATTTGGGAACAGATGAGCTCAACAGGATCCTGAGAGAGGAAATTGCAGCCCTGTTGGCCGAAACCAACTCAGGCGAAGCAACAGATTTTTATGTGCCTTCAGATAAGAAACCTTATGTGATCATGGTGGTGGGAGTGAACGGAGTGGGTAAAACCACGACCATTGGAAAACTGGCCTATCAATTCAAGAAAGAAGGAAAAAAAGTCGTGCTTGGCGCTGCCGATACTTTCCGCGCTGCGGCTATAGACCAGCTTCAGGTATGGGCCGACAGGGTAGACGTGCCTATTGTGAAACAGAAGATGGGCAGCGATCCTGCTTCCGTGGCCTTTGACAGCGTGCAGAGTGCAGTAAAACAGAATGCCGATGTGGTGATCATTGATACCGCCGGGCGTTTGCACAATAAAATCAACCTTATGAACGAACTTTCCAAGGTGAAAAGGGTGATGCAGAAAGTAATAGACGATGCGCCTCATGAAGTTTTATTGGTGCTGGACGGTTCTACTGGACAGAATGCTTTTGAACAGGCCAAACAGTTTACCGCGGCTACCGAGGTTACATCTCTGGCAGTTACAAAACTCGACGGAACCGCGAAAGGTGGTGTGGTGATAGGAATTAGTGACCAGTTCAAGGTGCCGGTAAAATATATAGGCGTTGGCGAAGGCGTCGAAGACCTGCAAGTATTCAACAAATATGAGTTCGTAGATTCCTTTTTCAAATAGTCTGTAATTTTACTTTTTACTTTTTCATGAAGAAATTTTTCCTCCTTCCGGTCATTTTATTTTTAATAGTTTCCTGTAAATCTTCTGAAGAAAAACCTGTAGAGCCGGCCGTGGTCTGGGAGCCTTACGATGAAACTGCCGAACTGGAAGAGCAGGCTTTGAACGAGAATGAACGGCTTCAGTTTAAGCTGATCAACTCCAAATTTCTCGATAAGAACATCATCTGGAATGCTTTTGAAAAGGACCTTGCCGGTTTTTCTGAAGAGAAATATAATCAGCTGAAACCTTTGATCCTGGAGAAAAATATTCCTGAACTTCAGCAAAGCATTAAGGACGGAAATTTAAATTATACAGATCTTACGCTGTTTTATATCTACCGCATCAGGAAATTCGAGAGCGACAACGACCTTTCGTTAAATGCCGTGATCGCTTTAAATCCGGAGGTGGTGAACCAGGCGAGAAAGCTGGACGAAAAAGGCATTTCTGAAGTAGATGCTCATTCCATCTATGGAATGCCTATACTTTTAAAAGACAACATTGATCTTGAAAATACGCCGACTACTGCTGGCGCCATCGCTTTTGCTGAAAATGAGCCGCAGGCAGATGCTTTTATCGTGGACAGGCTGCAGGAGAACAATGCGCTTATCCTTGGGAAAGTGAACCTGAGCGAGTGGGCCTATTATTTTTGTAGCGGTTGCCCCTTAGGCTACAGCGCCGTGGGCGGACAAACTTTAAATCCCTACGGAAGAAAGAAATTTGAATCCGGCGGGTCCAGCTCCGGAAGTGGCGTTGCGGTGGCTGCCAATTATGCCGTTGCTGCCGTGGGGACCGAAACTGCAGGATCTATCCTTTCACCTGCCAGCCTGAATTCGGTGGTGGGATTAAAACCCACCGTCGGACTTCTAAGCCGCAGCGGAATTGTTCCTATTTCCAGCACGCTCGATACACCCGGGCCAATGACAAAATCTGTTATTGATAATGCCATTTTCCTGAACGCCATGACAGGAAAGGACACCCGTGATGCGGTTTCTGTGGAGGCGAATAAAAACTATATAAATGGTCTTCAAAATGCCACTTTGAAAGGGAAAAGAGTAGGAGTGATGAAACAATTGCTTCAGGATTCCCTTTACAATGCAGCCGTAGAGAATATTCGTATGGCGGGAGCGACCGTGGTAGAATTCGATCCGCCACAGGTGCCGCTGGATGGTTTTATAACGCTACTGGATGCCGATATGAAACGCGATCTCCCTGCCTACATTTCCGCCAGCGGAAATAAAGATCTACAATTCAAAAATGTGAAGGATATCGTGGATTTCAACCTGCAAAACAGCGTTATTCGGGCTCCTTACGGGCAGGCACTTTTCGACGGAATTGTACGGGATACGACCTCTAATGAGGAATTGGACGAACTACGAAGCCGGCTTCAGGAAAACGGAAGAAGGTTCTTTGATGAGCCCATGAACGAGCATCAGCTTGACGTGGTGCTTTCCATCAACAACTATCACGCAGCCTATGCGGCCGTGGCAAAATATCCGGCGCTTACCGTGCCTATGGGTTACCAGGCAAGCGGGGAACCCAGAAATGCTACTTTCATCGCCAAACCTTTTGAGGAAGACAAGCTACTGCAGCTGGGCGCCGCTTTTGAAGAGGCAACAAAGCAGCGAATAGCTCCTGTAAATTACAATTAGGTCTATGTCTGAAAGAAACCTGATCATTCTTACCAAAATCATCCTGTTCTACAGTATCTTTTTCATAGGATTAAAGCTCTTTGTGATCTTTGGCGGCGGCTGGCCCGTGCCGAACCTCTTACTGGCACTTCCTTTTCTAATTCTGGCCATTCTCGGCGGAATAAGCGTCAAAAAGGGCACTTTCTCCTGGTTTTTTGTAGCCGTGGGCGCAGCCATCATCATCCTGATGCGCATCTACGAAACCCGCTTGTTGTATTGGTTGCAGGAGCAGGTGGGGAATTAGTTTTGTTACGCTAAAGAACAGATGTTTCTGGCATCTTCCTATTTTTAATTATTCGAAAGTACTCACTTCCGGCACTTACGTTAAAACAAACCTCTAAACTTATGAAAAGAAAATTACTGTTCCTCTGTTTTGTTATCATTCCACTTTTCAGTTTCTCCCAGGATAACTTCGGAATTTTCACAGGTGTAACTGCATCTTCTTTATCAGATGGGTTAATTGAGGAAAGCACTTGGAGTAATGAATCTTTTACGCTCCACTTTGGAGGAGTATACGAAACTCAACTTTCCAGGAAGATTTCATTCCGACCTAAGATTATCTATTCATTACAAGGAGATAGATCTGGATATTATGATGCTACTCAATCGTCCTATTCAAGTTATTACAACAATTTGTCTTATGAAACATCTTACATCAATGTGCCCCTCAATTTTAAATTTTTTAATAGGACATACATTCTTGCCGGTCCCCAAGTTGGTTTTCTGTTGAAAACAGAAAAGGAAGCAATTGATTTTGGTGAACTTGAAAACATAGATTACGGGCTAAATGTAGGGTTTGGACGAAATATTGGCCGTTTCTTTATTGAATTTAATTTTTATCAGGGACTCAACAACCTATTAGAAGTGGACCTCGACAGGTTTAAGATGAAGGCCACTAATACTACCTTCCTCTTAAGTTTGGGATATAATTTCCTTCATTAATTAAACATGGCTTTTGTCTAATGCCACTTTCTCTGGTCTGCATTCTTCTGAAAAGCGCTGTATTTTTTTACTGGCTGCGGGAGTGGATAGGATGTTACGTTACTTAGTGTAGACACCATTCTTTCCCTCTTGAAATTTCTCTACAGAAAAGGCTTCAAAATGACATTTTTAGATGTCTTACTGTAATTAATTTATTCACAGTCATTTGTTGAAAAGCCACGTGATTCAACAATACCTCTTTAACAAAATTATAGTAGGTTTACTGACATAACAAAGGTTGTTTTTATTTGGCTTGGAGGCAGGATGAAAACAAAATATTTGTTATGATAAAACGAGTTGGACAAAATTATAGACCAAATAATACTTAGATGAATTGTTTTGTAATAATGCCATTTTCAGATACTTTACACCAAGTTGATAAAAACGATAAAAAAATTACTTCGGATGAATGGAATCATATTTATAAAAAATGGATAAAACGAGCTGTAGAAAGTTATCCTGATAAAGAAATAAAATGTAAACGGTCAGAAACGATTCAAGGCAATTTTGTAAAGGGAATAATCAAAGATATTTATTATTCTGAGTTAGCCATAGTGGATTTAACTGGTCAGAAACCAAACGTTTATTACGAATTAGGAATAAGACATTCTTTACGACTAGGAACAATAATTATTACACAAGATTTTTCAGCTCTACCTTCTGATTTAAAATCTTATTATTGCTTCTCCTACCAATATTCAGATAAAAGTCACTTGTACGATAAGTATTATATAGAGTTCGAGAAAAATTTACACATTCAAATTAAAAATGTAATTGAAAATATTGATCAATCTGATAATCCTGTATCAGATTTCTTAAATTTAAAG
>JACLAD010005055.1_pt1 | contig 28349 bp, 48 predicted proteins | sample 8027901 | NCBI WGS metagenome assembly JACLAD01 (sample SAMN15725071, study PRJNA655200) | protist metagenome | isolation source: fluorescence activated cell sorting (FACS) single amplified genomes of... | place: Spain: Blaines Bay Microbial Observatory, Mediterranean Sea | collected 2016-07-05 | reverse complement strand
CACCTCGGAGGTGGTGGCGATGCTCCGCTCCTGAGCGGAGGGGTCAGAGTCTGGAGAGCAGAACCACCAGCAGCGCGGTCACGACCAGAGCAGTGATCAGGACCCAGCGGCGGCGACCGCTCTGCCGCTGGCCTTTGGCGCTCGGTCGGGTACCGAGGGCGTAACCGCAGCGCTTGCAGATCAGTCGTCCGGCCAGGGCGCGATCAGCGCGGAACTCCCGACTGCCGCAGTTCAGACAGACCGCTGGTGGCATGGGGTCATCTCCGGCGTCCGTTCAGCATGCCTCGAACCGTGTCACGACGTCTGCCCTGCGCTGTCGCGATGCACGGCCAGGGCCGCCAGCAGTCCTCCTGCGAATCCGGAGGCATGGCCGATCCAGCTGACACCGGCGGGGGAAACTCCCGGAATCAGGGCCACCAGGGCGGATCCGTAGAGCCAGAAGGCGATCAGGCTGAGCAGCACGGGCAGCAGCCGACGCTCCAGCCAGCCGATCAGCAGCAGATACCCGAGCAGTCCGTAGATCACGCCGGAAAGACCATGGCTGGCTGTGGGCCAGAGCAGCACCACCGGCACCTCCATGAGCAGCACGGCGATCCAGATCGCGATGTAATCCCGCATCCCCCGGGTGAGCACAAGCCAGCTCAGCGGCAGGAACACGGCGCTGTTCGAGATCAGGTGTGCGAACCCGGAGTGGCTGAACGGGGCGCTGAGCAGTCGCCACCAGGGCAGGCCCGGACCCATGGGCAGGTTCCATTGCCCGGAGAAGAGGATCTGATCGACCAGTTCCTGGCTCCAGGCCAGAGCAAGCAGCAGCAGCGGCAGCAGAAAGCGTTGACGCATCCGGTGGGTGCAGCGGTATCAATGATGGCGAGCCCTCGTCATAACCTCCCCCCACCCGACAGCCCGGCATGAACACCAACGCCAGGATCGACGCCCTCCAGCTCATGCTCACCGATCTGCGCATGCGCAATGAGCCGATCCGCCACAAGGCGGCGTTCCGGGGATGTCAGCCTGAGTTCCAGTCTCTGGTCAGCCGGCTGATCGAGCAGCTGGAGACGGAGCTGCTGGATGAGAAGCAGCGGTTCCGGGAAGCGGTGCGGACCGCCGAGGTCTGAAGCGGTTCTCTCAGGGCCGGTGGCCGGTGGCGAACAGCTGCCGCCAGCTGCGTTCCTGATCCTCCGCCTGTTCGCTGCCTTCGCTGGGGAAGGCGCTGAGGAAGTCCTTGTCTTGCGTGGGCTGGTAAGGGCCCTGCTTGAGTTCGAACATCACCGTGTCCGGCTCCAGAGCCACCAGGGCATGGAACTGGTTCTCCGCCAGTTCGATCCCGCGCAGCGGTCCGGCGGCGCTCAGGCGATGCCGTTCGATCAGCTGTCCGTCGCCATCGAAGATCAGCAGGCCGATCGCCCCCTGCAGCACCAGAAAGCACTCGAAGCCCGTTCCCGCCTGCTCGCGCACGTGGCGATGCGGGCGCACGTAGGTGCCGGGTTGCAGCACGTTCAGAAACCGCTGCACCAGATCGCTCTCCTGGTGGAGATTGTGGTTCATACGCCGACGCGGTTTCTGGCGTGCCACGGCTGCGACGCGGTCGAACAGGCTCTGGTCGATGGCCTGCAGCCTGATGCTGTCGCTCATGGTGCCGGTGGCGTCGGTGGCAGGGCGCCGGAGCCGGGCACCACGATCAGAAACAGCCACCACCAGATCAGCACCAGCAGGGCGATGGGCAGGGTCAGCCACAGCCAGTGCAGCAACCACCAGGACCCTCCGATCGCCAGGGACCCGGTCATCAGGATCGTCCAGGGCTGGCACCACCAGGGTTTGTGGGACCAGAACGACGTCGGCTCAGGGCTCTCCTCCGGTGTGGCCATGGCCGAGGCTCAGCGCAGCTGCTCCAGCTTGCCTGAACCGTGCAGGGAGGCGAGGTCGTCGTAGCCGCCGAGCAGTGCACCATCGATGAACACCTGCGGGAAGGTGCGCATGCCGCTGCGGGACTGCCAGCGGCTGAAGGCGGCATCGTCGTTGACCGTGTCCACGGTGTGGGGCAGATCCAGGGTGCGCAGCAGCCGCAGAGCTCTTGCGCACCACGGACAACCCGGCAGCACGGCGATCTCGATGCGGGGCGGCTGTGCAACGGGCGTGGCTGTGTTGCCGTCGACGGCCGGCTGGGACGGCTCGAGAACTCCCACCAGCAGGTCGATGCCCTTCTGCACCAGGGTGCCGGGTTCGAGATGTCCTCCCCACACCTGGCAGGCGCCATCGGAGAGGCTGAGATGCAGGTGCACCCCTTCGGGGCTGAGGGTGCCGTTCAGGGTGATCACTTCGAGATCCCCCTCCAGCACGGTGGGCTGTGCCTGGCCCGGGCACTGAAAGGCGGCACGGCTGAGGTTGCCCACCACGCCCAGCACGAAGCCGTTGAGCTGCTGCGCACGGGCCAGCTCCTCGAGGCTGAGGCGCAGGTCGCTGCCAGGCGTCAGTTTCAGGGGCAGTGGGCGCATGGCATCCTGAAAAACGAGGTCAGGATACGCGCACAGGCGGAGATCAAGCCAGCCTGGTTTTAGGCACGATATTGCATCTATATTGTGTGTAAATCTTCACTGAATCGTGCCGATTCTTCAGGATCTTGTGCAGGAGCTGCAGCAGCGGCTGGCCTCCACCGAACCGGCTCCCAGCACGGCCGCCGTCGCCGATGCCGCCAGTTCCGAGCGGATCAACGTCACCCTGCCCCGCGGTGTGATGGACGATCTCAAGCGGCACGCCCTCGAGGAGGGGCGCAGCTGCGGCAACCTTGCGGCCTTCCTGGTGGAAGACGCCCTGCGGCGTCACCGGCCCCTCAGCTGAGGTGGCGTTCCCCCGGCGGATTCAGTTGAGCAGAACGTTGGTGATGGCTTCCACCTGCCCCTGTCGCTGCAGCTGCAGGATCGAGACGTTCAAGGCATTGCGCAGGGGGTCACCGGATCGGAAGGCGAAGCCGTAGGTCTCCTCGGTGAGCGTGAACGGCGCCAGTCGTACGGCCAGATCCGGATTCTTCTTGAGGTAATAACGGATGGCCGGTCGATCGAAGATCACGGCCTCCGCCCGGTCCTCCAGCATCAGATCGATGGCGCCGGCGAGCGAGTCGGCCGCCACCACGCGCATGTTGCGTCTCTGGGCCAGTTCCACGCCGCTGGTGCCGCTCACCACGGCGACCCGGCGTGATTGCAGTTGCGCAGGATCGGTGATCGCGGTTTCGGTGGCGCCGGTGAGGAACAGGGTGAAGGCCGACGCGAGGCTTGCCGTGAGCGAGGACACGGCGATCAGGGAGATGGTCATCCAGGCGGCGGTGAGCCCGCGGCCGGTGCGGGTGACCGGGGCCTTGTCGCCGTAGCCCACCGTGGTGAGCGTCACCAGCGCGAACCACATGCCGCTGCCGATGCCCGCCAGCGGCGCCCGGGGGAACTGCTCGGCATTGCGGCGCCGTTCGGCCAGCCAGATCAGACTGCCTACCGCCAGCAGCACCCCCAGCAGCACCAGCACCGACGACACCACCGCCCACCCGAAGAACACGCTCAGGCGGCTGACCAGGCTGGGGGGAGAGAGGGGCAGCAGCACGCCGGACTTGCCCAGGAAGTAGGGCTGTGTGAAATCGACGTCAGGCATGGCGAGGCGCCGGGCGGTGATGCTGATCGGCCCCACCAGCAGATCGATCTCTCCCATCTCGATCGCCCTCAGTCCCTGCTTCGGGGTCGGCTGCTCGACCAGGTCGTAGCTGAGGTCGTTCTGCTCGGCCACGCGCCGCCAGATCTCCAGGCTGATGCCCCCTCGCGAGCCATGGCCGCTGAGCACGAACGGAGGCGATCCGGTGATGCCCACCCGCAGGGTGCCGCGCGCCTCCGGCGCTGCCGCCACAGCGGGAATGATCAGCAGCTGGGTGGCGCTCAGCAGGGCTGCAGCCAGGGCGGAGCAGCGCATCGCCGCCGGATCGGATGACACCTGGAAGCGTGCCATGCTCCGACCTTTCCGTCGCTAGAACAAACGCACTGCCGCGAGGTCGGGATGGACGGGCCGTTGTTTCTCCGCGCTCGCTGCGGTGATCTGGTGGTGGTGGAAGGCGAGGATCCGGGGGACTGGTGGATGGGCCATGTGCTGCATGTGGTGGGCAGCGCCCGTGGCCCTGAGCCGTCCCTGTTTCAGATCGCCTGCATCGACAGCGGTGTGGTGCGGATGGTCAACGCTGATCAGGTGATCGAGCGGTTGCCGTTCAGCGCTGTTCCAGACGACGCACGATCAGCGTCATCGCCACCAGTGAGCCGGCCAGAGCGATCAGCAGGGCAAGGGTCATCGGGGGGTCACAGCGGGGCAGGTGCCGTCAGGTTGGCATCCACAGCCCCCAGCAGCCATTCGGCCACTTCCATGCGCAGGGCGTAGGCGCACTCGTAACGCTCCTGACGTTCCAGCGACAGCAACCGTCGCTCGAGCCAGCGAAGGGTTTCGATCGGAAGCTGGTTCGGACGCACGGGACGCGCCACAATTAATTCCTCATGGGACGCAAGGTTGATGCACGGATGTGCCGGCCCGATGCAGTCAGGGCTACACAACAGCCAGATCAAGCCACCCCGGCGCGGATGAGCGCGCAGCTCTGGCAGTGGGGAGCGGAGTCGCTGCAGTTTCTGCCGCAGCGGGCGCTCTGGCGGCCGGAGGGACGGGTGCTGATGCTGGCGGATCTGCATCTGGGCAAGGCGGAGGCCTTTCAGGCGCAGGGAATCCCGTTGCCGAGCGATGCCGATGGCGGCACGTTCAACCCCTTGCTTGAGCTCTGCCATCAGTGGCGTCCGCAGCAGCTGATCGTTCTGGGGGACCTGATCCATGCCCGGGTCGGACTCACCCCGAGGTTGCGGGACAACCTGCGGGCTCTGCCGGATCTCTGCGGTTGCGAGGTGCTGTTGATCGGCGGCAATCACGATCGCCACAGCTGGATGGAAGGCCTGCCGCAACTGCCGTCTCAGGCCCTCGGTGCCCTGTGGCTGAGCCATGCTCCGGAATCTCCGCCGCAGCCTCACCAGCTGAATGTGTGCGGTCATCTGCATCCCACCAGTCGGCTGCGCAGCCGCTCCGATCACCTGCGTCTGCCCTGCTTCGCCTACGACGAGCTCGGTTCCCGTCTGGTGATCCCGGCCTTCGGAGAGTTGACGGGAGGGCATGACTGCGGCGACCGTTACCGCACATGGCTGGTGGCCGACGGCGTCATCGTTCCTTGGTTCGATCCACTCCCCAAAAACCAAGGTCGACGGCCCGCCGCGTGAAGCCACGCGTTCCCCGCCAAGACCAGACCCCCCGACCCCGGTGGCGGAACCGCTGGCTGCTGCTGGCGCTGGCCCTGCCACCGCTGGTGTTCGCCGGCCTGATCGCTCTGGCTCCGAATGCCCCGGAGCGGGTGGCGGAGAGCAACGAGCAGGGCGACCTCGTGCTGCCGGGCCTCCCGGCCGACGATGAGCCGTTTCATTACATCCCCGATGACGAGGTCTATGCCCTCGATCTCGATCCCCGCGAGGTGCGCTTCGGGTTGCTGGAGGGCTGGGACCGGGAGCAGGACGCGTACGAAGACATCGCCGCCCTGGCCTACGTCTCCGGGCCGATGTACGAGCGCCACATTGATAACGGCGGGCAGGAGATCACCGTTCCCCTCGGTGATCTGAAGTTCGGTCCGCGGGTGTGGCGCGGCCGCAACCGCACCGCCTCGCGCCAGCGCGCCTTCATCGGCATCCGCCACGACGGCAGCGTTGATTTCGGCTTCGGGGAACTCACCGATGACCACAGCCGCACCTACGAGACCTTCATCGGTGGATTGCACAGCCTCTACAACGATCTGGAGGAGGCGCCCGACACCTACAAGGGGGCCTACAGCATCAGCATGGGGCAGCGGATCCGGTATTACCTGCCGCGCATCCGCATGGTGATGGGTCTGCGGGACGATGGCCATCTGGAGGTGCTGATGAGCCGTGACGGCCTCACCCTCGAGCAGACCAAGGAGTTGGCGCGGCGCCGCGGATATCTCGCCGCCTACATGCCCGATCACGCCTCCAAGAGCCGCTTCATCATTCCGGGCACCAAGGGATTCACCGAAGAGGACGCCAACTGGATCAGCGGTGGCGCCACCAGCTTTGTCCACGTGCCGTACATGCTGCGGCTGAGCCGTCGTCAGACACCGCTCCGCGGCAATCTGATCGCCGGGCTCACCCCGAAGCTGCCGGGGGATCAGTCGTGCGAGGGGGCGGTGGCGTGTGTTCAGGCTGTGGGTCTTCACCTCACCGATCGTGCGCTGGCCGGCCTGAACCGGGTGATGGAGCAGGGGGTGGAGCCGCTGGCCCGAATGATCTGGGCGCCTGCCCCGCCACCGGAACGTCTCGACGGTTCGCCTGATGAGCCTCCCAAGAACGTGGAGCGATCGCCGCTGCGGGAGCCGCCGATCACCGCCGATCCCCTGGTGCTGCGGGAGCGGCCGAACCTGCAGGAGATCGAACCGGTGGAGGACGGCCTCGAGGATCCGACTCTGATCCGTGGCCCGATCACGCCGTTGCCCCCCGATCTACCGCCGCCGATGCTGCTGGAGGATCCGGTGCTGGAGATGCCGGCGGAGACTCCGTTGGAGGGCGACGACCCCGTGATGGAGGACCGGCCTGAGATGGCGCGGGATCCGTTGATCGGAGCACCACCTCCTCCGGAATTACCACCGTTGCCGGTGGTACCCGACCTGCCGGCTCCGCCAGCGGACTTGCGTCAACAGGATGCTCGGCTGTTGTTGGAGTAAGCAAGAGACAACACAGATCAAACAATGATTGTTTTGTTGATCTAGTGGGTAATACCGACGTTCGACAGATCAGTCAGTGGTTTGGCGCATGAGGCAGTGCCTTACATCGGGACGAAACGTCTCTTACATCAAGAAGACATTGAGCGTATAGGCATTATGTGCGCTTCTCTGCGAACGAATGGCGGGTTAACCAACGCATGGCCATGAACTACCTCGCCCGCGCTCGCGAGATCATCCGCGCTGATTATGACGTCGAACGAAGTGACTTCATTGCCAGCCGTCTGGCACTACTTGACAAGATCGCAGAGGAATCAATTGCCTGTAAGAAGCACAGCAATGCCATAGGCGCACTAAAGCTTCAGGCGCAGATAACAAGGCTGCTTGACGGACACCCATAAGGCTCTCGCGTACCTGCGCATACCACAGATGATCGACCTGTCATGCCAATGCATCTCAAGGACCTGGACAAAACAGATGGTTTGCCTGTACTAACGCGTTACTGATCCGTGCCACTGAATCAGAGGTATGGACGCTTCTGAATCGGGTAGACCGGGCATTGCATCGTTCCCGTAGCCTGACGGAGAATCCGCAGGTTGTGGAGCGGATTGCTGATGGCTGCGCGAATCACAGCCTGGACGCAGTCAGGTATGGGGTGCAGTAGTGGCGGACAAAGTGGAAAGCAGGTCGAAGGCAGCTGAAAGGGCACTGCAGCAAATGGATCGCCGCAGGTGCAAGCCAACTGCCTTATGCATTTAGACGTATCTCAACTTATTGCCCTCATAATTCTTCTGCAGAATTAGCAAACGCTCTGTCAAAGAGTCATGCCTTGCAGCTGCAGCAGAATTGGATGGATCAACAAGATCAAATCTGGCAGTAGCAAGATATTCCAGAAAGTCCTTGGGCTCACACTTTGACCCTCTCTTGCTTTGCCAGCTATGGAAATCAGCATGGATACTACTTTCAAGAATCAGGATGTTTTCATGAAGGTCTGCAAGATCGGGTCTACTGGACTTATTGAACAGGTGATGTCCGTCAAGAGTTAGCTGCCTTCCGCGCGCTTTACGAGAGCCCGTAACTTGACAGGTATCCCGAGCCGCCCGCTTAGCGTGCTTAATCGCTTTGGTAATTCGTAAATCAGTGCTCGACAGCCTTTTCAGCTCTTTTTTAAAACAGTCCTCAACTACCTCCCCTACAGCTGAGACCCAAGCACGCCTGGACTTAGTAATTGAAGAATTTACTTTCATATCCATGGCGATGCTTGCAAGTCCTTTTTGACTCCATGCTTTTTCGCCACTCTCATCAAGAACAAAATGCTTTTCTATTTCAAGACCTTCCTGCCCGTCCAGGGAATCTGATTTCACGAGTCTATCAACAGCATTATTGATGCCAAGTCCATTTGTTTGTAGCACCTTGATAGAAGTGCGTTTATCAACAAACAACAAATCGCCTGAAGCGCGGACTATCCCATTGGCTTCAATAAGCTCTTGGGTTATTCGCCGTGAAACAAGCATCTGCTTGCGCTTGCGTTTCCGATGGGTAAACATTTCCATGACCCTGGCAATTACTCCTTCCCTATCGCCTTCAAGGTATTTAGCAATCGCCTCAACTCCTTCTTCAGTAAAACGCCTTTCTTGATAATCACCTGTATTTTGAACAAACTCGAAATGCTCGCCTTCGATCAGATCCCATGGATCATCATCGTGCTTATCAAAGAAATCAACAGTGTCATAGAGCTGATTGATTTTGATGCCAAGAATTTTGGCTGTTTCCTTGTCAGTAAGTAATTCACGCATGACTCTCTCCTGAATCAGTTCATTAATGCAATAAGCGAATCTCGCATCTTTTGAAGACGCTCGAAAACTCGCGCATCACCACCCATGTCGGGATGATGCGTCTTGGCTAGCTGTCTGAATGATTCTTTAATGTCATCCACTGAAGCTGTTGACGAGTCCAGTCCAAAAACATGCCAAGGTCTAAAGTTGACAAGGACATCAATACCATTGATGCATGTTGGTCCCGTTTGATGTCGTTCATCATCCGGCACTGCAACCCATTTTCTGTATTGCTTTCGCCAGTCTTCAGTCGTTTTCAAGCACACTTTTTCACCAGTGAAAGCCATTGCAAAAGTCTTGTTTTTGCGCAGTTCAGTGACCGTCTTGCATTCAAACTTGTTGAGTACAGCCATTCTCATGGCCGTTGCGGTAAGAGGTTTTGGTTTGGCTTGCTTGGGCTTCTTAAAAGGTCCACAGTTTATGACCTCGGCAAAAGCCAGAAGTTCATCGGCACTTGGTGATTCAGAAGAATTCAACAAATCTCGAATCAGTTGTTGGACTTCCGAAAGAGTTAATTTCGCCTTTCTAGTTGGCATAACTTCAGTTGATTACTTAAACCACTTGTTGCTGTCAATCCACATCCCTGCAATGTGGAGGGGAACTCTATCATCCCTATTGGCAACACTCCAATCGTCTTTAAAATCCTGTTGATTCTGGTCGCCAAAAACCAACTCGCTGGATCTTTTGCTGGATGGCAATGTGAACAGAATGAATAGCGCAATTAGGAATTCGATTACTTCCATGTTGATCTTGCTTTTACATCAACAAGTCTCTCCCATTGGTTTGAAATAGACACCCCCCAAACAGGTGATTTTTACAGCTTCTGCTATCCCCCATATGAGGGAGGGGCACTAGGAGTAATGGAAAACCCCGCATTGCTGACGAGGGGATTTCCTGTTCGATTTGTGCTTAAGGACTGAGTGGTGATGGCTGCTTCAGCTTGTTCTGCTTCCAAGGAACGTAGATAACGCTTCCGTTGGCCTGACTCCAATCCCGATGTCTGGACTCGATGTTTTGGGGCAACCACTCGTTTAGGTCGATCATGACCCATTAGTAGTGGATGGATTCCTCGTCGACTCATTTTGTTCTCCTTGGTTATGTGTGAATCTCGCGGCGTGACCGGGGGTCTAATCGGTTACTCGATATTCCCATTATATCCAAATTTGCTCTGTGATCTACATCGCTTTGATTGGTGATTACCGTACGAAAGTTCTATCGGGTGATGGGAAGCAACTCATTGACTGCTGTCTCAAGATAGCTTGGGCTCTTCACGAAACATCCCAAGCGCAGCAAGTACCCCACCTATGAACCCCAAGAAGTGACCAATCCAACTCACGCCTGGTGGGGACACCCAGGGCAGGAGTGTTGGCAAAAAATGCGAGTAGGTCACATAGGCAAAGACGGTCAGGGCAATGGAGAGAGGTCTGCGCTCTGCAATGCCTATGACCAGCAGATACCCCACCAAGCCGTAAACAACGCCTGACATGCCGTGCCCACCACGATGCCAAAAGAGCAGTACGAAAAGATCGAAAGAGATAACACAGACCCAGACGGCAACGTAATGACTCAACCCGTTCATCAGGACTAGGTAGCTAAGAGGAAGGAAATAGACTGTATTTGCGATTAAATGGCCCAAGTCAGCATGACTAGCTGGAGAAGTGCAACCTTTGCCACTGCGTGATGCCGAAGGTAGAGAAATCCACTGGAATATTGTTGAACAAATCCTAGGTTGTAATTTTGTGCTGCTTGTTATGAATCGTGGCGTTATAAATACTTATCTTGCCCGCCAACGTGGGTGGAGAAAATTGCGTGAACAGATGGAAGCCGAAGGTAAAAATGCTGTCCCGTATAGTTTTCGTCATTCCTATTCTTTACGCGGACATCAACTTGGAATCATTCCAGAAAATGTTGCTCTGAGTATGCGCCACAGCGTGACTGTGCATTTTTCGTCGTACCCATACACCAACCGGCGGAGTATGCGGGCTGATTTTGCACGGGCGCTCCAGGACAACAGGATGGCAAAAGCTTCTTAAAAAACCGGTGGAAGCTTTTAGCCAGCGCATTTCAAACGAGCAAGGCGGGGGAGGGTTCCCGCCTTCTCTTTCTATGGCTCACTGAAACCAGAGCCAAGCCAGGATGTCTCACCGAAGAGACCGGTGCCTTGTTAAGATTTTTGAACTTTGATTCACGCAAATGTCAGTTCTCCATCGCACGCTTCGTTTAGGGGCTGCCGCATTGTCCCTAAGCCTGTTGACCTCTACGAGCGCTTTCGCAGGAGGTCATATGGGTGATAAGGATCACACCATGCACTCCAAGGACATAGTTGACACGGCTGTTTCTGCGGGCAGCTTTGAAACCCTAGCGGCAGCGCTTGGTGCGGCTGGATTAGTAGAAGCACTCAAGGGTGAAGGTCCTTTCACCGTTTTTGCACCAACAGATGAGGCTTTCGCAAAGCTTCCTGATGGGACAGTTGCATTGTTGTTAATGCCTTCAAACAAAGAGAAATTAACTGATATCCTTACGTATCACGTTGTTGCTGGAAATGTAAAAGCTGCAGATGTCGTCAAGTTGTCTAGTGCTGAAACACTCAATGGTAAGTCAATTACAATCAAGACAAAAGATGGAATGGTTTTTATTGACGACTCCACAGTCATAAAGGCAGATATCGAAGCTACGAATGGCACAATCCACGTGATTGATACTGTATTGATCCCGGAGTGATCATCTATAGGACGACATTTATTATAGCAAGTATCAAGAAGAAGCTGTCACTGCAGTCAGCTGCCTTGTGATCGGGAATGCGTAGGTAGCACCGATAAAGCACTCGCTCAGCAAGGTACTAACAAGGGTAGTCTTGGCGTCTGAATAAATACCGGCCGTGGTGGCGTGTGATCGTCAGTCGCTTAGATCCCAATAGTAGCAACATTTTTATCGTGCTATGTTCACCATCACGCCTTAAATCTCGATTCCAGTGTTGACGCTGACTAGTAATTGACGTATCGGTAGGTCACTTCAGTTTTGGACTGTCGTACCAGTTATGTGCGGTGGATGGATGAGAGAAGCGCCAAGGGTGGCTTCACCGTTGCTTCTTTCTTTATGACTAAAAAACCAAACAAATATGCGGACGTTAGTCCGCAGGTCAAAATTAATGGCCAGCACGTCACATCTAATCGTGGTGATGTTGTGCGCGACTTTTTGGTACAGGCTGACCGGCAGTGGTATCGGTATTTGGAGGAGTTGGTTTGTCGCCCTGGTGCACCAAACCCGTTCAAACAAATTGTTGAACCAGATCTGCGTTCAGCAGTTCAAGCTCGTGGCTATCTCGCCGACAAGTCAACTATTTTGAAGTGTGCTGAAGAATATCAGCGACACTTAGAAAATGGCGGCGAAATTTTTGGTAATGATCATTTCGTCAATGGTGTTGGTGAAACCAGCCGCAAGATTGAAAAGATCCGCTCTGGTGAGCACGGGTTTCAAGGTTCATTCTTCGTTAGCTAACGCTTAGTCATGCAAAACAATCTATCTCCTCGCTAAGTCTCTAAAAAAGCGTCCTAGAGGTTAGTCATTGCACGGCTTTTCAAGTCAGGGACTAGGTTTTTGCTCTCACTCGCCTGCCTCTGCAATCCGCTACAAGCGCGGTTTTACGGAAAAGTGAGAGCAGTGGATCGAAGGCGCATCAGAACAGCTCCCGATCGTTGTCGAACAGAGTCATGCTGGCGCGATCCTTGGTCGGCATAACGCGTGAGCTGGTCGCCAGCACCATCGCTGACATTGACCTCGATCGTGCTGCTGAAGAAGAGGTGATCGAAGCCTTCACTTGTGCAGGGTTGCCTTGTATAGATCAAGGCAGCATAATTAGTAAACGTTCGGGAATTTTTGCATGGCCTACCTGAATTCATATGTAAAGAAAATGCTGGAAGAGCATCCTCATGGCGAAGAATTCAAGTCAATTAGCAATTTATGCAACACAAGCGGCACTCCATATAACTATCGAGAGGAATCCCTTAGTAAAAGTATTGCGGCAAATATACTGAGCCTTCTGCTTTCAGGAACAATGGGTAAGGGGCCGAGGGACAGGCAAAGACAAAGTAAGCATGATGCAAACGAAAAGGCAGCAGAAAAAACATTGGAACTAGTAAAAAATCTTGATAAAAGCGAAAACTCTCAATGGCTAGCAACTTATATGGTTGACGAAGGGGCGAGAGATTGTGAAAAAGTGATTAAGACATTTAAGAATTTTTTGTTAGACTGCAGCCAGTAAATTCAACTATTCTTCTGTTGCCCTTTATGCTGCCACAACCACCAACAGCGAAACAGAACCAGCATCCGCAAGGCTGCTGGCCCTGAAGGCCCACAAGAACTCATTTGGTCATCAGGATCCAATACCCGAAAGATGCTAATTCTTTGACACAACAACCTACCTGAAGTGCCAGAATCTGAAGATGCTGAGGAGCTTAGGTAAAAGAAAGTAGTCATTGAAGAGCATCACAGGAATAAATCACACGCATTCTCATTGAAGCAGCCTCTGCAAAACTCCTCTATGATTACAAAACTACAAACATATCCATGCGCCTAGGGTTCTGGCCACCTTTGGGATTACTGCTTCTAGCAGGCGGCTTCTTTTATGTGAGTGAAAACCGCGTGGAGAATATCGGTGAACAGACACGGGTCAAGTCGAACAAAGACGAAAGGGATCCTCTGCACAAATATGACGAGAATGTAATTAAAAAACTTTTCTCAACTATATGCACACGCATAGCGCAAAATAAATACGAACGGGAGATGAGGGAATTCAGGAAAGGAGTCTTTTTAGGATCACCAGAGTCACCAGCTTACAGAGCAATTATTTCCACACATCTAGAGAGAACAGAGGCATGCAAAAGTCTATGAGTGTCTAAAGATAACTTGATAAAATACAATCATCGCTTGGAGGTGTCAGGGGCACTAGCTCTTAATGCAGTGACCAGCTCAGCCATGAGAACCAGGACGGTGCGTGTGTCTTGAGGCATGGGTCAGACGTGACTGCCATGAGTGTTCCCCGCTGTTGCACTGGTGATGCAGTGGCAACCCAAAGCCGACGTGGTGGCCTGTCATATGCCATGCCTCGTTACGGTCCAAACTCAGACGAAAACCCGGAGAGGCCATATCGATAGCAGTGAACTTCTCGTTTCGCGTGTTCGGTCGCTTGGCGGTTTTCACCGTCACGACCAGGTCTGTCGGCTGGCGATAGTTACTGAACTATCAATCAGCCTCAAATGTCTACCGAAGTACGCAATTGGGACGTCGTCGCAAAGGCGATGGAAACAGCTGGTGCCACATCAAGCCAGATGTACGTCCGCGCCAAAGCATTGGCAAAAGGCAAGCTCGATCCAATGCCCACAAGCATCCCAGAAGCTCCTTACAGCATTTCTGCAGCCTGAGTCATCACCGACTGATCAGCAGCCATGCCATATCAGCAGGGCTGTAACTCCTTTACGTATCTCTGATGACCAATCATCACTTGTCAGTTGAGCAAAGGTTTCATTTGGAAGCAGCCTTCAGAGAGATCGATGGCTGCGAGGACATCCAAAAGCTCCGTGATCTTACGAAGCAGATCATTACTGCACAGGAGAATGAAAAGGCATTCGCTCGCGAAGCAATGCAGCAGATCCGCAAGGAGATGGAAGCATCTGCCCAGCAGCAGTTCGGATTCAACTGGGGACAGAAGTAAAAGCTTGGATTGGCTTGATCAAGTCAGTGTCTTTCGCCAACTTCCGTGGTGGTCCATGTGAAAAAAACCCCGCCATTGATGACGGGGTGAATGTTTTGTCGGGAGATGGATGGCGACACACAGCGCCCCCTGCTTTTCCCTTTCGGGTGTTGTATGGCTCTCAGCCGCTCTGCTGTGGCATCAGGCTTCCCGACACATTAATTACATAACTCCAGCTTCTCTCATTAGTTGATTTTTTAAAAATGACCATGCTGTCCGATCTACTAATTTCATAGCACTAATGGCAAATTTATCGACAGCGTCTTCATCGCTCATGCCACCTTCTGCCAACATTTTGTCAGCCCGCTGTTCATGATACTCCCAGAACTGTTCCATAGTCAGGTTTGGGAATCTTCTTCGTCCTTCATCCCAAAAGCGACGCATCGCAACTACTTTTTTTGAAATTTCATCTTGCCACATGTCTACAAACCGTGTAAGTAATTCCTCGTTGCTGGGATCATTTGCTAAATCATTCAACGCTTTGATTCTCTTCTCCCATTCGTCGTTTGGAAGGGATTTTTCCGTTTCAGCAGCTTTAAACATTTTGCGTACCAGGTTATGCCAAGCCATGAGTTTGTGTGATGTGTGAGGCTCTCGCCCCGTAAACACACCATCGCCGTTATCACTAAGAACCACATCACCCATTCGGGGGATTTTTTCAACGCCTGCTTCCCTCAATTTAGGGATGACTAGCGAAGCAAGCGATTCATCAAAGATTGTAGGTGCGTTCGCAAGAGCGAATGGCTTTGCCAATGCGGCCTGCCAGTGCTTTGACCTTCCAATTAGAAGCATCGAGCTGCCCGCTTTGTGCCTTCTTCAACACGTCAGGCTCCCATCCTTTAACCGCGTAGCGGTCATTGACGCAGCTGCAAAGAGTTGTGGCCTGATTGCTGGTGAGTCGAGTGTCGTAATCCAGGGTGAAGTCCGTCACTAAGCCGTCGCATTTGACGACTTTGTTTACGAACCTGCCTCTGACATAGGGGTGATCGGTGGTGCTATTCATTCCTGAGCTGCAGCCAACCAATGCAACTGCAAGAGCTGCAACGGGACTTAGAAGATTCTTCATTTGCCTAGGGCTCCAAAGATGAGGCCGAGCACAAAGCCGATGCCGCAGGCTTGGCCAAAGGTCACAGCGATACCAAAGAAGCCAAGGACGAATTGAGTGACAGCGCCAAAAATCATGACACCGATGGCTGCAAGCGCGATGAAGGCGACGATGCCACCGAACGTTGACAGTCCGTTGTCTTCCATTGCTGATGTGGTCCACGTTGTCTTTGGCGTAATAGTCGCCGAACTAGCTGCTCCACCGCATCCCTTAACTGAGCGATATTTGATCGTCTCTGCCTCCCCCAACTGAGGGATCACAAGCTCACCCCCAGATGCCAACCCACCAGCCTGTCCGCGTCCTCTTGGGTCAGAAGTGGGGGCATCCAGTCGGTCATTAGCTCGATCACAGCAGGCTTCCCTAGGTCTTGAATGCCGCCCACAAGCCATCGCTTGAAGGTGTCAGGGTCATTGGCCCGTAAGGCTGCAACCAGCTTCCCCAGCAGAAGCAGGGCAATGCGGGTGTCGCTGACATGGACTTAGATCCTGCTGCTGAAGCAGAGGTGATCGAAGCCTTCACTGGCGCATGGCTGCTGTGAATGAACAGGAGCTGACTAACTAATGGTCGTGTTGCATCAGCTGAAGCTCTCCATAGAAGAGGCTCATGGCCCCAACAATGGCCACGCAGAGGGTGGTGGTGAGAATAATTTCGTGGAACATCTGTTCCTCGTTGTTTATGACCTTGGTCTAAGACAAATAATCAGCATCTGTAGCTGCCGTTACAAGCCTGAATGGAGTGAAAACCGGCAAGCAAGACCGACAGGCTCAAATCAATTGTGCTGCAGTCGTTCTCAGCGAAAGGCAGCTCATAACCTGCCGGTAACACCTGCCACTACAACCGGCAGGCTCAGATCGATTGCATTGCGGTCGATCTCGTCGAAAAAGTACTTCAAAACCGGCCAGCACGAACAACCTTGCAGCGCCGGGGACCCAGAAACTCAGTCATTGCAACAACACCAGCCTCATCTCACTGGTGGTGAACATCGCCGCCATCCCGTCCTGACCATTGTCTCCCAAGCCTCAATGGCCTTGTGTCTAGCCATCCGTCGACGCGTCTCAGGAATCGGGTAATCAGGCGGGCGCCAGTGAAAAGTACGCAGTGTCACCCACTGACCATCTGCTGTTGGCTCTTCAGGCTTGAACTCAACGACCTTGTGCTGGTCAACATTCACCAGCCATCTATGGCCACGTGGTCTGTAGGTATGGCGGAACTTGCTTTCCATACCACGTACCCTGACTGTTGAGAGATAGGAGCTGTAGCTCCAAACACTGCGGAAAACCCCACTTGCCTGGGTCCTTGCAACCGCTTGGCGCTATGGGGCATCCCGCAGCTCGGTTTTCAACTAGCGTCGCTTATTGAGAGTTATTAATCGGGTTAACACCTTGCTGCCAGTTAAAGGCGAGTGCATGGACCTGCAGAGTCATTAACGGTTGACCGCCGCAAAATTTGCTGCCGTTGCATCGGGCTTGAACCGCGCGTAGCTCTTCAGATGCACCTCGATGGTGTGACCCATGGCCTCGGCGATTTCAGCAACTGCCAGCCGTGCCGCGTGAGCCTGCTTCGCGTAGCGATGGCGGAATGAGTACGGCGTCAGCTGTTCACCCTGGTGTTCAGCTTCATCACGCAGCGCCATCCAGACCGATCGCCGGCGCAGGTACTGATTCAGCGCCTGCCCACCATCACCGTTGCGGTTCAACGGCGGGAGCTGCTCTCCGACCTGCAGGCGTGCCTGGAGATTCCAATCAATGGCGGAGCCGTCGGCATCACGCAGCAGCAGCGGGTGCAGCCTGCGGGGTTCCGTTTTGGCTCCCTTGGTGCCGCCCATCGATTTCTGATAGATCGTCCACAGCTCCGGTCCTTCTGCCCCGTCCTTGATGCGCAGGTGGCGCAGCTCCTCAGGACGGAGCCCGTAGACGGCACACAGCTGGATCGCAAACCGCCAGCGGTCATGCACTTCGCCATTGGGGAGGTTGTCGAGCAGCTGGAGGATCTGCGCATCGCTGAGGGGGTATCCGATGCGCTTGGCCTTGAGCACCTCTGGAAGCGCCGCAGGAGGGCTGTAGATGGGCTTGAGGTGTCCGCGTTGCACCGCCCAGTTCAGGAAGCCGTAGAGCTTCTGACGGGACGTCTGACGCATGCGTGAGCCCTGCTCCCATTGCGCAAGGCATTGCATCGCCAACGCTTCGCCGTCCACTGGGGGTCGGTTGCTGAACGCCTTGGCGCAGTTCTTCAGCACGGGCAGATAGTTGTATTGCCAGGTCGTGTCACCGGCGTTGGGGACGAACTCCCGATATTTCTCAATCAGTTGGCTGATATCCAGCTGTTGATGGCTGCTGGCGGTATCGGCGCTCTGTGCAGCAGCGGCAAGGGTGATCTGACCACCTGCCCACCGCTTGAAGATCTGCTGAATGCGGGGCAAGGCAAGCGCAGAGCCACGCGTTGTCCATTCATAGGGGAGTGAGACGGTGCCAGCGTCACGCACCTCCAGACGGATGCGCCCGCGGTTGTTGCGGACATACCAGCTGTCACCGCAGGTGGCTGCGATTTGCTGCCTAAAGGGCTTGATCCAAGGCTCTGTCTGACTGACGCGCGGCAAATTTATTGAGGCATCTCGCTACCCGTATTGTGCGAAAGACGTGCGAAAGCTGTCAAGCAGCTCCTGACATCTCATGACACCTCATGACGCAAAAGCACTGCTAGAACTCAGCCGCTGACTGGATGGACCCAGCCCACCACTAGAGAACCATTTCGCTTTGGGAGCAAGATGCCGTAGGTTCGAATCCTGTCTCCCCGACCACTTAAAAAGTCAGTTCCCAGCTGATATCTCTCCATTAATCGATCAAGGGGCGTTCCTTTTTGGTAGTCGTTCAACATCAGCTCAAAGTGATCGTCTGCTATCCGACACATGATCACTTGGTTGTCCGTGAGCTTGGTTGGATTCATTGATTCGGATCCCAATTGTCTACAACGTCATTCAAATTCTGTCGTTGCAGACCATTCGAACGTTCACTCGATCGGGGGATTTATCCCAAGCTCGCCTCCCCCAACCGGGGGAGAGAGACTTGACTTCCTGAGCGTCCGTTCCCCTCTGGTGTCAGACTTTGATCGTCATCACTGGGATCCAGGTCTTGGGACAGAAGTGCTGGATTTGGTTCAAAGGTGACTCTCTCAAGAGCAAGGCCAAGTGGGTTGGTGGCTGGATCGGATCTGTGGCTCCTCTCGGTGGGGTGCGAATCGAGCACCATGACTACGTTCCCTGTCGCGTCCCGCAGTGGCGCGTCCTGTGGGAGGAACCCAAGGATGTGTCGCAACCCCCTGAGATTCCTGATGGTGCTCAGTGGAAGCTCTGGCCAACTGACTGAAGCTGAATCTGAGTGTCGAGGGTCCTGGCCCAGTCGTGCATCACACCAGATCGGGATGCATAACTGGTCAGCATTGCTTGTATGAGGTCACCACAGCGGTGTGCATGAGAGCACCATTCTCAACAAAGCGTGCAGCATTGTCTTGCATGTGCTGCGCAATCACGCCCGTTTCAGCTTGGACGACAATGACAACTTTGGAAGGGTTGTTATTCGCGACCCCGCGATAAAGCACTTTGATGCCTTTGGCTTCCCGGCCCGGAGCTTCGTCGTGATCGAACTTGTCGGCAAATTCGGCAAAGGAGTTGCTGATGTCCAACGTGCAGACAATGGTTTCGAGCATTTGCCTGATGGAATTGATCTTGTGGATCGTTAGCCTAGGAAATGGTATTGATGTTTTAAGAAAATGTCACCTTGCTCAAGGTAAACATGACGGAAGCATTTGCCGCTGAGGCCATGGCAGCTGTGCTGCGGTTCAGGATCAGCCGAGTGAGCATCTGAGTGGCGGTCTAAACCACTAGGCTCAAGGCTGATTCAGGCCAACAATGATTCCGGAGCCCTACGAGCCTTTCGACATTGGAAACGGCCCAGACAAGGTTTTCCTCATTGGAAGTGCGTGGATCGTGCTCTTGCTGTTTCTCCTTTAGTTCGGCAACCCAACCTCGTCTGGCAACGGGGGGTGCCCCATCGTTTAGCCGCTGCGCTCAGGGAACCGACACCCGGTTGGGTTGCCGTGGCCAGGCTCATCAGGCCCTTGCTATCGAGAGCTGATGACGGAACCGATCAAGCCCAGGGCGCTGACCTACACCGAGATGATGAATGGTGGCCGCCAGCAGCTGGATGCAGCTGGGCAGCGCCGCGAGCATGAGCTTCAGCAGAGGGTTGAGGCGCTGGAGCGACGGGTGGAGCACCTCGAGCAGTCGTTTCAGCACCAGGCCAGCCAGGCTGAGCAGGAAAGCTGAGGCTTGCGTTCTGCCCGTGTCGGGCCAATCACGAATCCGAACCCAGGCCCTTGCCGAGGGCGCAGATGGCGGGGCATATTTGTTTTGTGAGGAAAAACGCCTCACGGGGTGGAAACAAGGTCACACTCCCGAGAAGCGTTTTGAAGCCCCTGCCTTCGGCGGGGGTTTCTTTTTGCTCCTGCGAGATCGGAGTGGCCGGCTCACCGCGTCCCGCCGGAGCTCCCAAAGAGGAAGGCCGCCCTTCCCGGTGGAAAGACGGCCTAGCTCGCTCGTTTGTGCATTGCAATCGACCTGTTCAGTGAAGCTGTATCCGCGAAGCGTGAAGTGCCCTTCGAACGACAGTGAACTGAGAGAAGAGGTCGAAGCGTCTGGCTTGTGGCAACCCTGGGGCCATTGGAACCAGGTGTGATGCAGGTCTTCTGCGGGGCACCTGAGACGGTGCAGAGAAGAATCGACTGATCAGACGACCATCCGTGTCGTCACAGACGAGTTGCTCACGATTGGGTTGAAAAGTTGGAGCAGGGGCCAGAAAAGTCAGGCTGCTTCTGCCGTTTGCTGTGGTGGAGTGTCGGCCGTCATGGCTCCTCCGATCTCGATGCATCCAGTGTTGGTGTTCCAGGCGACAAAGACAATCGGTGTTAAGGCGCATTGCCTCCGGGGCGATGCCGACCGATTGTTGAAATGGCGTGCCTGGCTCATTCACCGCCTCAGCCCAGCCACAGTACTGAGATGACGAAGCCACTCAAAATAATCACGCTATTTTCCGTCTCACTGTTGCTGGTCTCATGTTCTTCGTCGGGCAGCAACACGCTCAAGTTTTCTAGTAAAGAGGAAGCCTTTCTGGCGCAGGTGGACTTCTTGAAAGACAGCGAAGACATCGTTGTGATCACCAGCCCGACGGATCAGCAGGTTGAGGAGTTGAGGAAAGAAAAGACCAATGTTCTGACAGCCATTTGCAAGACCGTTGCCAGCATGGTCAGCACAGGCAAAGATGCGAATGGTGCTGCGTTGGATGCTTCTTCATTAAGCAAGCAACAGGAGTATCTCGATCAGAATTGTTCTCCCGGAGCGATGCCTTCTGTGGATCAAGATGAATTGTCGACACGAGACCTGGTCCAAACACGGTCTTGCGACTTCTATGAAGCAACACGCCGGATTGTCTGCAAGGAATGGCAGGTTCAAGGAGATGAGATCAGCAAGGAGGCATGGGAGGCAATCAAACCAAACTATTATTACTACAACTTTTAGATGTCTTTAATAAGTTTTCTGTAATAAAAAATTTAAGCATGTCTGTGTTAATGAAGATGGCAGAGACAACCAGCTGCGACGACCCGGTGTGGGTGATCGACGGAGCTGGTTCTGGATCTGGCTTTGAAGATCGGATTCGATGCCTTCTGACTTCGTCGGGCTTCCTCCGCTCTCATCGCTTGAGAGATTCAGTCTCTGCTCCAGGTGTCGCCGCAGTTGGCTTTGCTGAACTGCTTCTTGGCCAGGCGGTAATCGGAGTTGTACTGGTCTAGTTGCTGACTGGCGAGATCCTGTTTTTCCTTGTCGTCTGTCGACGCAATCGTCATCCTCAACACCGACATCCGCGAGCCCAGCTTGTTCATCGTTCGGATGATGAATTCGCACTCGCTCATGGCATTGGCCGGCCCACCGCTGGCCAGCAGCAGCAGGCTTGCTGTGAACAAGGCCAGCGGATGGTTATGTCTGGTTGTTGATCTTGAATTCATTGAAAATGGCTTCGGCTTCCGCATACTCCTTCTTTTCTCTCAAATAAAAGACTTGTGCTTTCCACCAGTCCCAGGTTTCCATCTGAATGAGCTCATCGAGAATGCGTTCGCGCACTGGCCTGTTGCAGTGGTTTTCAGGTTAGATAGTGAGCTTTTGATGTCAATCCCCGGTAACAGTCAGTCGCTTTAAACCGTATCAGGGGCTACGGTGCCTGATGAGCAGTGTTGCGTGATGCAGAACGATTTCGATTACTCGGCGTCCATTTCTTTCATGGATGTGAGAGAAAATCTTCCTTCTGTCGATCCTGAGAATCTATCTCCCCAGGATGTGTTGGATATTCTTCTGCATCTGTTCCATCAGAAACCAGGGTTTCTGGATCTCGGCCATGAGATGAACAACCGGGAGACCGGCTGGGTTAACGGCTATCTGTTCAGGCTGAAGCACGACGGGCCGGAGGCGTTTGTGGTGGAAACCGTTGGCTCCAGCGTCGACAAGATGGCAGCGCTGCGCCAACAGCAACAGCAGCAATAACCAGGGCCGTTCTCCGCTCAGACCCTGCTGTAGCCGAGCCTGGTTTCGAAGATCTTCAGGGGCAGTCCGAAGGATTCCATCAGGGTGCGGCAGTCATCGCCCACCGTTCCGTACACCTCAATGCTGAAGCTGTCGCCCAGCTCGGCATGTTTCTGGAGATAAGCCTGAACCGGTGGATTGGACACATGCGCTGCGAAGGCTGCATCGTTGGCGTAGACCTCCGACCACACAAAGGTCTGCGGGTCCTCCGGGTCCTGATCAAAGGTGTGGTGGAGCATCCCTGGCTCGGATGCCTCCACGGCTGCATCGGTCTCGCGGGCAAGCTCGAGGTAGTCGTCCACGCAACCCGTTTTCACATGGATGCGTGCCAGCAGCAGAAAGGGAGTGGCTGAATCGAACGTCGCCATGGCTGGAGAGGGTTGTGGCTGGAGTCTTGCCGGAGCTGAACCATGCGTCTGTTCCCGCCGCCACGGCGGGGCCTGATTCAAGAAATCCGGCTGTCCACCCTTTCAGATGCTGCTTCTCTCAACTTCAGACGAATCCGAAGCGTTTTGCGGCTGCTGCGTCCAACTCCAATCGGATCTGTGCTGCTGCCTCCCGGGCAAAGGCCTTCTCATTCTCCTGAGCCGTGATGATCTGCTTGGTGAGTTCACGCAGCTGCTCAATGTCCTCGCAGGTATCGATCTCCCGGAAGGCTGCTTCAAGATGGAATCTCTGCTCCATCGACAGGTGATGGTTGGTCATAACGGAAAGAAGGGGATTGCCCCACCGAGGCACGGTGCGGCAGAGGCTGAATGACGCCGTCTCAGACGACTGAGATGCTGAAAGGTGCGGCTGGGAAGCTTGTTGGCATCGGGTCTGTCTGACCATCAGCCATGGCTCTGGCGCGGCGATACATGTCGCTGTTGGTGGCTCCCTGTTGCTCCATTGCTGATGCAACGACGGCCCAGTTGCGGTGTTCGGTGGTCATGGGAAGTCAAGACTTCGGACGTCCAGAATCTCGCCACGAACCGCCTGCCGTCGTGAGCGCGGAAACCGCCCTCCGACCGAACAACGACTCGGGTCAAGCGTTGATCTCGGTGCTGTCGTCCAACAGTTTCTGAGCAACGCCTGGGGCTGCTTGATGCACCACGCAGACCGTGGTGTCCATGACATCGGACAACGCCGTCGTGACTCGAGCATCGGATCGCCGATCCCGACCGTTTTCTCCCTGATGACCTGCTGCCCTGGATCGACCCCGTCACGCACCAATTCCTACCGCCAAGATAATTAAGAAAAGGTTATGGCGTCCTGTCAGGAGCCAGTGACAGGGTGCGGGTGAATCCTTAAAACATTCTGGATTCCTTTTACCCAAAATGAAAACACCTCTACTCCTAGCGGCGTTGCTGCTGACGGTTCCGGCCGCGGCAAACGCCCAGAACTCCAGTCGCGCTGGTTCCGATGACCCGAACATGTCTGGTACCACCCAGCGTATGTTCATCATCAACGCCACCACTCCTGGCGGACTGACCTTCTCCGGTGCGGGCACGGCGACGTTCAACAACGCGGTCGGCACCTCCAATCAGTTCAATGTGGGCTCGACGACCAGCATTGGGGTGGACGCCAACGTGTCCGCGACCCAGGAATTCGACGGGATGTCGATGGGTGTGATGCAGATGGGTGCAGGCAGCAACCTGATGCAGACCAATGGCACCTCCTCCTCTGCCGCTGCAACCCAGGCCGCTTCCGCTGCCGCCAACTCAGTGGCAACCGAAACGGCCAAGCGGGAGTCCCACTCACAAGGTTGGGAATATGCCACCACGGCCACCAATCTGTCGGCGACGGAGACAGGTAATTACGGCAGCTATGACCGTGATGGAGAGTGGAAGTGGTCGACCAATTACGACACTGCCTGGTCAGCTCTCGGTAGCGCGCAGTCTTCCTACGCAAGTGAAGCTGCTTATAAAACAGAGCAGAGCAACTTCAGAGAATTCAAGAATGCTTATACGACCTCTTATAACGAGAGTTATAACTCCAGTTACAGCTCTGCGTACAACAACGTCATCACAAACAGTTCTTCTACTGCGACTGAGTCATCTGCGACCGGAATTATCAAGGGTACCTTCAATACAACTGAAAATTCCGTCACCGCGATCGGCCAAGAGGCTCAGTTAGAAGCGATTGTGGCGTCCGCACTGACGGCGGCTGATTCAACAGGCGATACGACCGGTGGTGCATCCTGGACGGCTGCTTTCAATGCAGCCTATGAAGCCGGTTACGCTCAATCCATCGGAACAACCAACACTCAGAGTGATAGCGAAGTCACGGTTGAGGGCTTGGGTGCCATCGCCAGCGTGAATGCCGACGACAATTCCAGTTTCACCGTGAGCCTGGATCGTCTGGATGCGTTCAAGCTTGTGAATACGCAGGATAACTCGTCTGCAACTGCCAACGGTTCAGCCCTAGCAACGCTGTCGACCAACTCCTTCGCCACTCAGAACAACCAACGCACGGCGTCTGCCTTCATGCAGGCCTTCGCTGCGACGGACACCTCCTCTTCCTCCTCCTCTTCCTCCTCGGATCAGTACTCAGGGGGCTGATTCTGCTGCCTGAGTGCAGAGTTTGCGTGTCTGACTGGAACGATGTTCATCGGTTCAGTCAGGCTTTGATCCCGGTTGAGACTGATTCTTCAGAACTCGACTGGGATGCGTTCAAGTTGAACCAGCTTCAGCATTCAGGGATTTCCGACTCCGGCCGCAGGGATGTGACCGGAGTCTTTTCTGTTGCAGGGCAATCGAATCGCTGTGCTGATTTATCGGGGAATGAAGCAGTTGTCTGCGTTGTAGCCGATCAGGTTCATCACAACGATTGCAAAGAAGCAGCCGATGATAAATGCTCCGGCAACAATTTCATTTTTTAGATCAGCATCCACATGGAAGGTGAGCTGCTGGCGATATTGAACACATCAATCTTCCGCTCGGCTGTAACAGTCGTGGCAGTACGGCAGAGATTGCGCCCGCAAATGTCAGCGCCTTGATGACTCCTCGATGGAGAATTCACTGCGCAGGGATCGTGCGTCCTGGATTCTCTGCTGACGGGCCAGGTGTTTCAAGCGCGTATCGAGCCAGTGGCGCAGACGGGTCGTTGTCAGTTCCGGAGACGGATCATCCCAGCTGCCTGCCTCACCGAATGGCATCGTCATCGGTCTCCGGCGTGGCTTCACGATAACGAGGCTTGACCTTGGAATGCCTGTGCTTGGAAGACAGGTGGAGCAGAGCGGAGGCTCTGTCGTGCTCCTCCGTCTTGGAGAGTTGGCGCACCAGATTCCAGGTGTCCTGGGCCGACATCTCGCCGTCGTTTTCCCATTTGATGCTGGAGAGGTCGGATCCAGACACTGCTGCGGAACCATGAAGGCAAGAAGCTACAAGCTCTCAACAGGGCTCGGCCTCTCAACAACACAATTAATACTTAAGAGATTTGGAAACTGTCGCATTGGATGCTCTGGCGGCCGTTTCATCGTTTGACGAACCCTTTTTCATCAGCCTTCTCCTCGGTTCGCTGTGGAGGCGCCGGGTTGCCGAGCTTGCTGTCGATCCACCTTGAGAAGATATAAACACCGACAAACATCGGCGTGTACAGCAACCACATGTTGTCCAGTTGCAGTCCGCTGTTGTTCGTGATGGTCAGTGCCAGATAGCTCAAGACCATGTAAATGGAAACGCGTCGAAGTGCTGGAAATTTGCTGAACATCTTCTCTGCCTCAAGGAATTGATTCTACTTGACTTCTATTTTTTAAAGACGCCGTTGCAATCTCCGGGAGCTGGTGTGATGAAGCAGTGCCCCTCCGGTGACCAGTAGCCAAGTGCCGGGAACTTCAGCCCCTCAGCACGGGCCTTGGCGTTCACGTCACTGACGCCCTTTCCCTGCACAAGCACATTGCCCTTGCCGTCCACCAGGTCCAGGAAATCATTCTCTTTGGTCTCCGTCGTGGGATTTGCGTTGGCTCCGAGGGGGAGCATCAGGATCGTGGAGGCAATCAGCAGGCAGCGCATCATGAAAACAGGAAATCGTGGATGTCAGTTCTTGGTGACGAGCACCGGGGTGCCCACTTTGATTCTGTTGAACACCTGAATCACATCATTGTTGAGCATCCTGATGCAGCCCAGGCTCACGGCAGCGCGAAGTTTCACCCAGCTGGGCCAGGCCGTGCCGTGGATGGCGTATTCATCGCGCCCGATCTGCACATAAGCCACATACCGAACCCCAACCGGGTTCTCCGGGCCCGGCGCGATCACCTTGCCTTTCTTGTGATAAACCGGCTGAGGGTCCATCTTCGTGACGGCATAGCTTCCCTCCCGTGTCGGTGATTCAGGTGCCCCGATGGCCACCGGGTACTTGCCGATCTCCTTCCCGTCATCGAGAAGGGTGAGATAGCGATCCTTGAGGCTGATCCGGATCGAGGTCTCTGCCTGCGCCGGCGCCACCGAAACAATGCCGAGCCCCAGCAGGGCTGCCAGCAGGATCGGACGGATGGTCATAGGGGCCAAGAGGCTACCGAGAGCATTTTGACCTATTCGAAACGGGCTAGCGTCGATCCGTCGAAACGACTGTCCCCGGCCGATGCCCCGTCTTTCCGGACCCTGCCGTGCCCTGCTGGCTGCTGCCGCGGCGGTGGTGTCCACCTCCCTTCCAGCGATGGCCGGGTTCACCCCCGAACAGCTGGCTGGTTTCGAAGTCACCCATCTGCGCGGCACCGTCAGCACGGTGCTGCCGGATCAGAACGTGCTCGAGATCATCGATCCCGAGGGGCACAAGGAGATCGTCACCGTCGGGATCGACCTGAAGCCCCTGGGCCTCAGATCGGGAGACCGTGTTGATGTCTCGGTGCTGGACGGGCTGGTGGTGGATCTGGAGCGCAGCCGCGACAAGCAGCTGAGCTTCAACCGCGAAGACATCTACATGCCCACTGATATGGGTCCCCTCAAGAAGGGCATGCGGGTGGCTCTGGCCTCTGGCACCGCCAGGGTGATCAAGCTCTCCGAACGGGACCGCACGCTGAGCCTGATGGGGCCTCTCGGAGGAATCCACAACCTGGATGTGCTCGCCGACCCTGGTGACGATCTCTTCCCGAACCTGCGGGCGGGTGATGTGGTGAGCTTCCGTCTGATCCAGCCGGTGGCGGTGGATGTCGACAAGCTCGCTGCAGCCGCTGCCGCGCGTGGCACCACGGTGGAGCAGCCCCTGCTGGCCACTGTGGTGAACGACAGCGCCAGCCTCAAGGCCGAATTGCTGCGTTCCTTTGAGATCACCAAGCTGCAGGGCACGATCCAGCGGCTGATGCCGGCCGAACGGGTGATGGAGCTGCGCAGCCCCTACGGCCACGACATGCTGATCACCCTGGGCGGCCAGTTCAAGGCCCAGGGCCTCAAGGTGGGAGATGAGGTGATCGTCGACATCCTCGATGGTCTGGTCGTTGACCTCCGCAGGAGCCCGGTCAACCGTCTCACCTTCAAGCGGGAGGACGTGATCCTCTCGAGTGATTTCGGCGAGGTTCGCAAGGGGGCCCGGGTGGCGATGGCCACCGGCACCGCGGAAGTGGTGAAAGTGTCCGAGCAGGATCAGGAGCTGAGCCTTCGCGGCCCCTTCGGCGGGGTGCACAACCTGGATGTGCGTGGCGACATCAACGGCGATCCCGTGCAGACCCTCAAGGTGGGGGACTACGTGGAATTCCGGGCGATCAAGCCGATCGCCATCGCCGTGCGCGCATTGAACTGATTAGATCTCCCGGTGGGAGGCGAGTGCACGCACCACGTCTCCCCGGGTGAGCACCCCGATCGGGGCCCGTTTCTCATCCAGCACGAACAGCCGCTGGGTGCTGCGGTCATGCAACTGGGACGCCGCCTTCGGCAGCGGCAGGTCGGCGGCACAGCAGTGGGTGTCCTTGCGCATCAGGTCTCCCACGGTCGTCCCCAGCACCTGATGCACCTGCTTGTCCCAGTTCAGTGGGTTGCGCAGGTAAATGACGCTGTCCAGAAGCATCACGTAGGGGCCGGCGTCCACGCCGCTCTCCCGCACCATTAGGTCCTGCTCGCTGAGTTCTCCGACCAGGGCTCCCTCGCCATCCACCACCGGCAGGCCACTGATGTGATGGTCGCCGATCAGCTGCACCGCATCCTGCAGAGCCGTCTCCGGAGAGACGCTGAGCACGGGCTGGGTCATCACATCCGCCACCGTCAGCTGCAGGACCATGATTTGCAGGAATCTGCCCGCATTCTGCGCCGTTGGCCTTCCCCTTCCGACAGCTCGCCGATGGACTC
>JACLAD010001893.1_pt1 | contig 28355 bp, 11 predicted proteins | sample 8027901 | NCBI WGS metagenome assembly JACLAD01 (sample SAMN15725071, study PRJNA655200) | protist metagenome | isolation source: fluorescence activated cell sorting (FACS) single amplified genomes of... | place: Spain: Blaines Bay Microbial Observatory, Mediterranean Sea | collected 2016-07-05 | reverse complement strand
CCGTCAGTATCAATCGCCAAGCACCCGTATCTGATTCGAATAGAATTCTCAGGAGATCAAGTATACCTTCTTGACGGTACGGCCAGGGAACTTCGGTTGTGGATTCGGGTTGCCCAGTGCGTTTGATTTCGCCACACTTTAATAGGCGCGAAATGAAATCTTGTGCGTCCATGATTTTCTCTCCTCGCAATTGCAGAGGGAAATTTTTTTCCACTGTATTAGCTGTAAGCATTCTGCCCACTATCTGATACAATGCCGAGTCGTAGGAGCATGCAAGCAAAGAATTTCCCACGTCGAAAACAAATTCCACCAAGAACGGAAGAAATCTCGCCGCAATCATTTTAGGTGACTTTTTGAACAGCGAGTTGATAGTTCGTAGCCCCCACTCCACCCAAGGACTCTGCCATATTATAGATCCTGTGGCGCCTTCTTCGCTGTCTCCAGCAAAAATATAAAATAATTCTACAGGTTGCTCTTTGTCACTACGAAATCGAAAAACCGCGTCGCTAATGCTTGCGGAGCACCCAGCAACACCACAAGTCGCATCTTCAACGGAATAGCCCATGATTTGTGCTGGAGATATATAACGAGGTAGGGAGCCAAAAAACAAAACAGCTGGACCAATACCTCCATTGATAACTTCATGATGTTCAACGGGGGGGAATTTTCCCTTGTGTCGAATAATTTTACCACTGTTCCCTTTTCGAACGAAAATCAATCTTTCCTTCAAAAGATTTTTTTGGTTTAAAGTAAGGCGAGCGAATTCGCGCTGCGATGTACCAAATATAAGATCAATGTCCGGGTAGATAAACTTGACGATGCAAAAAACAGCACCTGCACGATGGAAAATGGAAAAAAGTAGCTGCCACTCGCAGCGTCTCACTGAATCTCCGTCGATGAAAAAATCCAATGTCAAAAGGAAGTCGAGGACATTGAAATTCTTTGGTAGAACGATTTTTGCAAAGCATGGAGCAGTAATGCCACGGTTGTCAATGCACATTTGATTCTGAGTTCTATCTCTACTTGCGCTGCACAGTTTTTGAAGTGCATGAGAGATTATTTCTGAATCACGAGGAACCGGCTGGAGAACGATGGTTGCGATATTTTGGAGCACAATTTGTTTTTCGTAGGCAGCTTCGACAGCACTCGGATACATACCTTTACTTCCTACACCAGCCTCAGTGCTCAGTCTGCACTCCTCAGCGACGTGAAAAGCAAACTCTCTTTGCCCAAAATTTGCGCAACCTGCAGCTCCGTATCGGCAGGTGAGAGCAGGGAAAATATTTTCGTTTACGGAGGAAAGAGAATTTGGAAAATTTGATACGCATTCAATGCATCCATTTCTCGTGAAGAAGAAATGACCAAGTGTCCAACCAACACCAACAACATCGCCAGTGAAAAATTTTGAACACTTGCCGACAATATTACCCGCATTTTGCACTGTACCATCATCAGAGTGATATCCGTAGGAACTAGAATTCCAACCAAGCATCTCTCGTTTCAAAATAGCAGTTTCATCGTCCTTTACGTAGAATCCAACCACAATTAAATTTCCCTCGCCCATTTTCGAAATTTCAAGCTCGTAGTAGCACCAGTGACGGTCAAAATAACTGACAAAAGTTGTTTGCCCCATAGGCTGAGCCACAATCATGGATATTGTCTTCTTCTCGGTGCATGGTCCAAATATTTCTTTGCGCTCAGACAAGGGTGCGCCATAGCTCATACTGGGATCCCAGCATGTTGCTCGACTTCTGTAAACCCCTTCCGCTTTGCTAGACGCAGGGTGTCTTTTGAAGGTCGACAGATTTACAAAATGCTGCTCTTCTCGACAATAATTAGGCTTCAATGCCTGATGATTCAAGCAACTACCGCGCAAAAGAAAAGTGAAATCGTTCAGGAGACCACTCATCGACATGATGTTGCGCATTTCTGTAGACGACAGATCAAAAGCGAGAGATGCGAGAGTGGCAGAATGGAGTGTATCGTGGAGAGAGGTGCTCCAAGATACCGATACATTTCTAACGCTCAATATTGACTTCAAACATCGTATGTAGCGTGTCACACAGTCAAGTAGCTGCTGTTTGCAGGAAACATTGATTCCGTCCATCTGATGGAGAGGGTCTGCCAATCTCAAATTCATTGTGTAGGCACATGTTGACGAATTACACAGCAGCTGCAGCAAAGACCGGCATAGAACAGGAAAGCAATGATTGTGTTCTGCGATTGAAGCAACTATCATCTCAATTAGATCTGCAAGCAACGTGTACCCTTCTATACGACATCTGGCCACAACCACGCGTTGCTCGATGGTAGCAACGATTGTGTCAGGGTGGAGATCCTCTCCGCAAATATATGAAAGAATAGTGCCGATGACATCTTGATTTGCACCACCGTTTATATTTCGTATTTCCAAGTGGTGCGATATCATCGCATCTACACCCCCAGCTTTAGAACTGTCGAAAATTTGAGAACGAGAGACAGCAGCCTCGTGCAATACAAATGATGCTTTTTTCTTCATCAAATTGATGCGCTTCTTTATTTCTTCAGGAAATTTGCCTCTGAAGCTAGATGCAGCTCGCCACACCTCAGCCCCAACTTGCTTCCAGACGCGAATGATGTATTCCATTGACTCGTGTTGAAAAGCATTCTCGACCAGATACAAAATTAGAGGTTGCAGCCCACTATGTTGAGCACACGCAGCAAAAGAAGTTTGTAAAACTCCATCGATTCCACTCCACTTTTCTTTGTTCCTACTCAATTGCATAAGGAAGGGTGATTTGACATTCGATAAAAAATTCAGCAATGGGGGTAAAATATTTTCTACTAGTTTGCCCGTGGGCGTTTTCGAAATACCTTCCCGAAGAAAACCTGTTGACAAAAGTGAGCAAAGTTTTGGATCTGACTCTTTACCGCTCATATGGTCGCAGTTTGAACGCGCATAACGACTTGTCAGAAGCGAGACCAGATGGTGGCAATGGCAAATTTCTAGGAAGTGCGGTGAGTCAGAATTTTCCCCCCCAGCTGGTAGCGTAGCTGTCATTTCAACAATTGCGGCTGCCAAGATACGAAACAGAGGAAGCATTGTATTTCGAATCCAATTTGCATCGATCATACCATCTTCTGGATATAGGTCAAGCAAACCAACAAGTGCTGGATGGATTACTCGCCCAAGGAGAGAATGCGAGAAGTATCTGCAAATGTATTCTACAACTTGAATGGTTCGACTTTCTTTCATGAGATCGCAAGAAACATCCAGAGCGCGGCAGGTCCAAATGATAGATTCCTTCATTATCTTTTGAAAGCATAGTCGAGCATTGGATGATCTCACACATGGAGAGTGGAGCAAAGATGCGAGTACAGCAGTGAGAAAAGACATAGATATTTTGAAAATACCGCTCCCATCATCGAAAGTATGTGCATTTTGCCTCGGTAGGTTTGCGATACTTTCTCTCGATGTGTAGGTGATCAAGTTAATTGCAAATTTGGAAAGTGGCTCTGATGCATTCCCTTCCAAATCTTGAACCTTTTGTACCAGCCCACTGCTTCCATTGAATGTGTTCAGCATAGTACCAAGAAAATCCTCTAGAAAATCGCGCTGGTCGTGCACCGTAAAAGTCTCGCACAGTTGCGCACATTTCTCTAACACACGACAAAGGAAACTGCAACGTCCCGCCAGGGAAGGAAAAAGCACCCACACACCATTTTTCAGGCACGATGATGCGTTAGTTATTACCTGTGGAGGGTAGATGCGCGGCGGTGATAATACAAGTGGTACCAGTACACGTTGGAAACCCTGAACCTCACCACGAGACACTCGATCGTGCATTCCGGTAAGTGCAACTTGACTCAGATGGACATCAAGGACAACAAGTATTGTGTTTACAATTTCGAAACGCTGATTTTCCAGAGCGCATGTCAAAACATTGTGTAACACATGAAAGCAGTTTTTAGAGAGAGACAATGTGAGCGGAATGGTAACTCGACCGATGAAACTATTGCGCTCTGACATTTCTTCTGCCATTGACATGGCGGCTTTCACGGCCCGAAATGGCGCACACAAACGATACAGGGTACGTGCGAGAGTACAAGATATGCTGGTGGCAGATTTGCGGTCCTTCGGCACCTCTGGAGCTGTATTTTCATTATACAGCGAAGAGCACTGACTACTGTTCACATATTGTGAAAGGGAAAATGAGTTGGCCTCCGAAGAGCGGAAGTGCCACATGCAATTCGACTTGCTATCGAAAGTTATTGCAGGAAATTTTTTTTCCACAGTAGCAGGCACTGCGCACCAGAAGTCACCCGTGGAGTATCCGCTTTTAAGATCAAATGTATGCATACGCTTCAAAAGCTTCGATCCATCAGAGAGTTTCCTCATGCGATGATCAGGCGGTGGAGCAATGATAGCCAGCTCATCAGTGGTGGCCAAAAAGGTACAATGCTCCAAGACATTCATCGATAAAGTAAATGGGTAACACTCTGCCTTAGAGAAGGAACTGCTCTGAGAAAATACTTTGATAGTATTTACCATAGGTGGTAAAGACGCCCCCTCGTCTTTGCCAAACGAAATCGTAATACACTCGGAGTCCGAAACGACGGGGAAGTTAAAAAAACGGGCAGTCCGCCAACCGATGTCAGCCAGAGGATCGAAATTTATCAGAACAGTGCGATTATTAATCGAAACAGAAAAAATCCTCTCTCCTGCTTTTTTAATTTCTGTTTCTGCGAAACCCAGCGAAATTATGTAGCTTCCTTGTGGCACAGGAAGACAATAAAAAAATTCCGAGCCGCATCTGGAGCTAGCGAAAAGCAAACCATCGCAGGTGCCGCTTATGCTGGTGGTGCCTTTCGTTGTGCGACTCACTGATTTGCTTTTTCGAAGACGAGGATCCCTTTGATTAACATCCTGGCTATAACACCAGCGCTCGTCAAGATAGCTAGTTCCGTCCACTCCAGTATAAGAAGGACCACCACAATTGAGGGCAAGGAAAGGTCTATCTTGAATAATCTGCGATGTGAGAGCATCAACTTGATGAGTGTCAGAGCCTGATAGTACGACAGAGAAACGCTTCACGAAAGGTTTACTTGATTTATCCTCAACGAACGATGGCTCAAAACTATGGAAATGGCAAGTAAGAGACAGTAATGTGGAACCCGTGGGCGTCGTCAACGCAGAACTTTCAGCAGCTGAGAAAGAGTAGGTCGGCAGAGCTTCATCGTGCTTCCGATCGATGTTGGTGTGCTCTTCTTTGCTTTCTTGCTGAGCCTCGACCACTGCCGTTGAGCCGATAGCTTCGCCTGCATCACTAGTAGTAATCACCAGTATGCCATTCCGAAAATGTCTGATTGGACAAAATGAAGAACCATGAAACTTAAGATCAGCAAACATTTCACACTTAACTAAAGCCTCGTTGAAAATTATGCAACAATTATCCCGACTCCAGCGCAAAATCCAAATGTATTCGTTCGAAACCGAAGGACTCGCTGCAGCTGCCTTGTTACCGATAATGATGATGTAGTCGTTGATGCACACCATCGATCCTTTGATACCCTCAAGTTCCGAGATATGAAAACTATCCATTAAACGGCCAGCCGGTCCATATGCTTTGTGTTGCCCTGTGCTGATTTTCAGCAGAATTCCCTTGGGAAAATATACAACTAGAAAGTGTCCCAGATCTTGGGCTGACATGAAAGAGCCTTCGCAACTGTCAATCATAGACAGTAAAGTTGGCAACTTTCCATGAGAAGAGTAAGTAATTTCATGTGGTCTTGGCGATACATGCAACGCCAGAGAAAGAAGACGATGTGGAAATCCGAGACCTTGCAACCGATTACTCTGGTTTGGAGTCAAGTAAATTTTTCTTCGCTTCCCTCCAACTTCACCTTCAAGTGGTAAGGCAATATGGATCACTGTGAGGAGCTGGACTAGCAAACCACGAGAAAGTGCAATGTTCAGCAGTAATTCCAAAATAGTTTCTATATGTTTTACTTCGAGCGGAGATTGCTCTGGGCCATCAGAATGTCCTTGCAGGGTCTTCGCAAGAGAGTTGAAGAGAGAGTCTGTACCATGTCGGAAATGGTTTGAAAAACTGATGCTTGCATTTGAAAGAGAGCATGTGCGCCTCTTCTCAAAAAAATCGTTGATCATAGCCACTATCTGATAGAAAGATCCGTCGCTAAAATGCATAAGAGATCTTAAAAGTCCTGTGAGTATTTCCATTGCAGTGTAAATACAGTCGCGTTCGAATTCAAGGGCCTTGCCAAAAGCCATATCTCCAGTTTGGTTGGAGAAGAGAGTACGCCAGGACTGATGATCCGCCTCGATAGCCTCTATGGTACGTCTGGTTCGCTTCAATCGCTTCTGAAAAAGGATCTGGACACGGGCAAGATAAGCTTGTACGCCGCAGCAACTATCTCTTTGAACTCTCAAAGCAACCGTCATGTTCATATCTCTAAGGCACTCTGACGCTTTCAGCCGCAACATCGCAGCTCTCTGAGCATGAAAACCATCGACATCGAGCAAGCATACTAGCTCCAGGGAGCGCGACTCTTCCAGACAGTACTGGCGCAAGCATCTGAGTCTTACAATCTCTTTGGCCAGCGCTCTCTGTACGTGTCTTCTGTCATAACTATGGATATCTGCGTCTTTTGCGAGATGAAGTCGACAGAGCCTACATCCAGCCCAGACACCAGCGGCAAAGGCTGTGGTCCAACCGACCTCGCTGCTCGCGCTTCTTGGCTCGAGAAATGGTGACTGCGGAGTAAAATCTGCACGCAGCTGATCCGGAAATTTGTCCTGCGATGGCTGCAGAGGAAAACTCTCCATCATAGTTGGACAAATTTCCGTCTAAATTGAACCATCATGCGGTACCCCGTACCCCGTACAGTATTGTCGTGCTGGCCTCCCTAGGTGCTACTGTACGAACGTACAGTACTTTACGAGGTCCGTCACACACCTCGGCCGACCCGAAGCCCTTAGCACCCGTGAGAGCTGCTTGAGAGTGTCCTTTTTGTATGGAAAATCCAACACTTTATATTTAGTAGTTTATTGTATCTCAGACTGTGGAGAGAACGATAAAAAGATAAAAACTGTACCGATACAGTTGAAGTTCACAGGTCCGTCGGGTACGTGCGGACCGCAGTACGGTCAACTGCTCGAGTGTCGAGTGTCCGCTTGACCATTTTTTGCCCATCAACGGTTGCATCCAGAAAAAATCGCTGAGGGGTGAAGAGGAAGCAGTATCTTTTGCGTACCGTGCATCAGCAATAAATAACGGTAGAGTGGAAAGGAAGCAGCTGTTTTAGCCTTCAGCCGCCATGGCAGACTGGAAACGAGAGACATTTTCGCCACCAGCAAGTGTTAGCACGCGTGGGGGCGACATCTTAGGCCAGTTTGGTGAGAGCGACATGCATACCCGCGCTCGACTCATGCAAATGTCAGAAATGAGCCGAACAAGAATTATAGAACGGAACTTAAGACGTGCAGCGGAAGCAAAAGTATCCCAGCTTCAGAGAGCCGCGATTCCACAAAATTTGGTTCGATCTTCGAAAGTCGTTCAAGCGGTCTCCCCCAAACGCGAGCGTACCCAGGAAGAGCGCGACAGAGTGAGGCAGAGTATTCGGCAACGCGTAGCGGAATGGCGAGGTTTTCGCGGAAATGCAGGGGTGAAAGATACAGGGATTTTGGCGACTGCAATACCTCTCTCGTTGGAATCAGAAAAAGAGTCTATATTTTCTAGCTTGTCTTCCAAGAAGGTTCAGTCGAACAAAGTGCTTCGCGGAGCTTCTCAGCTGCAGATAATTCAACTTGATACAGAAGCAGAAGAACTAGCGAGCCAGAGTGGGATGCAGTATCCCATTGCTTCCGGTGCTTTGTTTGAAAAAAATGAAGAAGATGCAAGCAATTCCGACTCAAGTGAGTCAGAGTGGGAAGGGCTCGAAGCGGTGGAAGAATTGTCAACCCATTCAAGCACTACTAAGTCTTGGGATATTTCGAAACAAGATGGACTTGCATCAACACCATCCCAAGCCGACTCTTCCAATTCGTTTGTACGAACGACCGTAGAAGTCATGCTAGAGCAGAGATTAATAAGTCTTTTACACAGCTGGATGCCACCTCAGTTCACTCGTCCTGATAAGGCGTTGATATCGCCTATTTGCTCCGGTCTTGTAAACTCCGCTCTCGAGATGGAAAGTGCTTTCAGGACCAGAGGAAGCGAAAACACACCGCCTCTATATGGTGTTATAAACCTGAGTGCTGTTGGAGATTCCAATAGAATTGACAATATTCTCAGACGATCTGGCCGTTTGGTCTGGCCTGAAGATTCATGTGTAATTATTGATGTCGGTGATATCAGTTCACACATTTTCGATGGAAAACATGTAACTTTTTTAATATGTCTTTTGAACAGCGGGGAATCCTTTTGGATGGATGAAAATGATTTCCCCGCTGCATCGTCAGGAAAAGTTTTCACGAAACTGCCGCGCCCTTTACCGCGTGACTTTTCATCGGTATGTCTCATTCGACGAGCCAGTAAAACGAGAGAAAGTTATCGCTATGTGATTCAGGACACAACAAGAATTCTGGCATGCTGGTGCGTAAGCTTTGTTCCTCGAGCTCGTGAGGAAGCTAAGGTCTCTCGGCAGCCATTAAAAGAAAGTTCCTCGCAATTCGGTAGTGAGAAACAACAATATGAATCCCATGCTCTATCACAGTTGTCGCGGTGGTCCAGATTGGCACAAAACTATCGCGGACACCCTAATTCCCACCACGAGATAAATGACGCGGATCATGAGGGCGACGATACCTTTCCTGTTTCTTCTTGGTCGGATGAAGGTGAAGTTGAGAAAGCGGAAGCACGTTTGGAAAAGTTTCACTTAAAGTGTAAACTTGGCAAAGCGCAACTAAGCTCGAACTTCAAAGTTCTACGTTCTAACCTTGAAAGTCTTCATAAACACCATGAAAATATGCAGGATAAGCTGAAGAGGGACCTGAAAGTTACATTGGCTGACATTGAAGAGGAAAAGCGCAAGCGAATTGCAGGCTTGCGCGCATGGAAGCTGCAGCTGCTTCAATACCGACTTGCAATTCAGCGTTCGCTCTCTTGTAGGAAAAGAGCTTTCGTGGAAATCGGAAGCATGAAAGGATTCGATGCATATGCATCCGTATTCGACAATGTTGCTATGACGAGCAAGCAAATCGCCGAGCCTCCTGGATGGGACCCCCAAAACCCACCTATCGAGTCGGGGCTTTCAAACATTTCAATTTTTGGTCTCAATGATGCCACCTCACCACTCGCAAGGGAATCGAGCGAGAAGCAAAGGTTAGGATCCAAATCTTTGAGCTATGCAAATGGAGAGTTACCGATTCGGAGAAGTCCTCAATCGTCGTCGATCAGAAGTGATGAGATGAAAGACTCCCATCGAGCGAACAAAGCTGCAAATCCGAAGATGAGAGCCGAGCCAGTGCCAGTGAAGGAATTTACTGTCGACAGGTTGGCAGGCCTTACTCGCACATCTTCGCCTGGTGCCGTGCTTGAGAAAGCATCATGGCAGCCTTTCGCGCCAGTTGCCAGCTCGCAGAAGAAACCTGATGGGCAGCTTGGAAGAACATTTTCCTCAATTTTGCCAGCTACCGGAAACGAACTTCTAGGTAATACAAAATCAGAAAATGCGAGTTTACCGCCTGTGACAGCAGCAGCTATGCGAATAGAGAAGAAGCGGCAATTTCCATCAGGAAATCTGGAGGCACCAAGTATTTTTCCTTCCGACTCCCAGAGTGGGTCTTATGTCTCTCTGAATCATAGGATAGAGCCGACTGCTGCTATGGATATGTTAGGTTCGCGGCCCCTGAACCCAAAAGTTTTGAGCCACGAGCCACACACCGATGTAAAAACTGAGTTGGACACTGGAAAATCGAAGTATCGCCCACGAAGCGATGTCCCACTAGCATTCTCGGGATGGCTGAACAAGAAAGGGGCTTGGAAAAAAGCCTGGAAAAGGAGATGGTTCAAACTGCAGCCAACTTCACTCATTTGGAAAGAATCTTCTTCCCAGAGCTCATCGAAAAAAGGCTCGGTGCAGCTTGCTCGATGCGTTGTGAAGGCTACTGTCAGTTCACCTCGTGAATTTTCCCTTGAAACCCCGCAAAGGATTTATTTTCTGGCCGTTGACGAATCGTCTGAGTGGTCTCGAGAGGAGTGGATCCGCCACCTTGTGCATAATATTGCTTTGACACGCCAGCATCTGAGGTCGCAGTCAGGTCTTTTTGTGCTTTTCGGAAATGGCTCTGAATATGCACTCCTCGATCGCCTTATTAGATCTTCTGGGCAAGAGCTGCTCGCTCACATATATATGAATTTGCTAGATACTCAACACATAGAAAATGCTGCGACTTCCCTATTCCAGATATTCAGATTCCGGGGACTTGCTATGGCTGCGACTGTAACATCTGCCTGTCTTCGAATCGAGTTGGAGAACACTTCAAGTTTCGAGACACTCTTTCGCCGAAACAGCATAGCAGCAAGAATGCTGGACTTGTTTATACGCACAGCCCCAAATGAAGCAAGCGGGGCGTTTGGTGCCGCGATAGAAGTTATCGATCATCTCGACCCCGTGCTCGGTCTAATTGAAGCAGAAGGACATAAAGGTGATAAAGACCTGCACACATCTAGTTTTCTAAAAGTGGTATGCTCACTTTGTCTTGAGCGGATGGAAGAAGCGCTTGGCTCTCTCACACCATTGAAGTGTGCTGTCTTGGTGCAGCTGTGCGCAGATATCTCTTCTAAATTCCGTGGCCCCGACGTAACACGGAAGGATATTGGAGCTCTAATTATTGCTCTACTTTTTCTGCGAGTGATTTGTCCTGCTATAATTAGGGATAGACCAGGTTTTCCAGCTGCTCCAGCAAGGGTTAAGCAAGGAAAAATCCTGGTTGCAAAAGTTCTACAGAAATTAGCAAACAATAAGCAATTTACGAGCACAGAGCCACAGATGCAGGAGATGAACTCCTTTATTTCACGCCAGAAGGGGAGAATCCAAAGCATCTTCGATAAAATTGAGGCACAAGCTGCGTCAATTTCTGACTCTGGTCGCTTCATCACCGACGAAGAAGCCATTTTCGCCGCCGATAAGGACATCGAAACCTTGGCTTCGTCGCTTTTTCATATTCATGGAATACTACACGCACAACCGGCGACCTTTTGGCGGACAAATGAAAGTATGTTTCCTGGAGTGGTGCGTAAGAACCCAGGCTTCAACCCCCAGCAAATGCTACGGAAGACCCGCTCTCTGCTTGTCAATCTCGGGCCCCCACCTCGAGTACTTGAACGCGAGTATGGGTCCCTCGCCGCCACAGAAAATAACAGCTTATAAATATAAAATGTGAAATGACTATGCAGGAAGATACGATACATGACACATCGACGAAAAACTAAAACTAAAAAACCCCGATTATGATTATGTTTGAAAAAGAAACAAATTCTTTCTTTCACTTTCACTTTCACTTTAACTTTAACTTTTAAATTAACTTTAAAATTTTAAATTCACTTTTTTATTTTTTTATGAAATTACGATTTTACAACTACAACTACTGTACTAACAATTAATTAATTTAATCGTTGTACGCACGCGCTATAAGTATAAGCTTTCTAACAAATAAGCTGTGGTATGTACTACAGTAGCTAGCTGTGGTAGCTAGCTAGCCAGTCTAATTTGAAGATCCACTGCCGCGCTTTGAGCTGTAATAGCCTTTAGCTGCTAATCTATCTTTCATATGCTGTTGCAAATTTTTCACAAGTTCAAGCTCACGTGCTTGATAATCTACAAGCTTGAAAACCATCAAATCTTTCCGTGTAACCATTCCAACAACTTTTCCATCCTGCTGTTTCACCACCAGATGGCGTAATCCCAGCTTTCTAAACACACTGTACGCACGCGCAACTGTGGAAGTGACCGCAACGCTGAGAGGAGATCTGTCACAGTATTGCATTAGATCGATAGTACCATTTTTGTGGACAATTCGACGTCGAATTTGAGGATTGTCAAATTCTTCGAAAAGGCGGTCCAAATCAGAGCGGCGAAGCAAGCCGTCGAGGTACCTCTGAAAGGGATTGTTTACAACAGGAAATCCATGGTGTGTGACTTTTCCATTCTCAATCCTGTTTCGCAGAATTTTCAGCTCGCCGATCGTGCAGTGTCTGGGTATTCGAAGTCATTCGCATGAGTTTTCCCTCCTGGTGCGCTGTGTCCGACAACATGTAGCTCACAGATTCGTACGATTTGTACCTTTCCATATTTGTGGGTCTTTTTCCACCGACCATTCTCGATCCAAATGGACGAGAACGCATGAATTTGCTTCGATGATAGTGCATGCCCACCTTCATTAGTTTTCCGGACTCGCCGTTTTTGTTTGCTTCATCCACTTGCCCTAATGCAAATGTCAGCTCGTCCGCGTGGTCGCCCTCCATGAGATACTCGTCGATATCATTTCCGTCTACAGAGTGTTTTCCAATGGGAATAACCTTGGTATTGGATGGTCGCACTGGGGCGCCCTGACCTGTGCGCCCCCAAGACTTAAGCGCACCTTCTCGCGTAGGCGAGCTGTCTTCAGCTTTGCCCTCCATTTCGAAGAATGTCCTGCTATGGTAAGCGGAGTCGTCGCTGTCGGAACTTGTTCACAAACGTTCAATCAGCGGCGCACCCGCAGATAGGTAAGCCGGAATACCGGACCAGCTGTCCACGGCACGCAGTGGTCTTCAGTGGTCTTGGCCGCACTGCAATTCACACACCCAACTCGCCTCACGACACCAGGCACAATGCGGCCACGGGAGAAAGAGGCGGGAGAGCTTCCCGGCTACGAGTCTCCGTTCAGTTACTGGTCAGGATTGTGTTGTAAAGTGGGCTACTGCCGGGGGCGCCCAATTTTGGATTTTGCCGGATGCGACCCTCGGAGGGAGGGGGGTTTCCGAAAAAACCCTCGCTCGGTAGAGATTCAGAATACTCGTAGATTTCACACTCTTCGCACGCCAACGACTTTTCGAGTGGCCCGAGCGATCCAGATATTTTCCCCCGGGGAACGGAGGTGAACGGTGAAACGGCACCTCGGGAAATTCTGAAACCCCCGAAAGCGCCTCTCGGGGTTAGACGTACGACACGAGTACTCGTCCGCACGTACGCGGTGAACAGCAGTGGTGCAATCAGGGTGTCCATCCACACTACCGAGTAATCCTCTTGCCATCGAGGCTCCGTCGCTGTAGAACATTTTGTCACCAAATGTCATAAATTACCAAATAAGAATTTTTCTTTATTTTGATATAACATACATTGCCAAATGTTTTATGACTAATTGTAAATAAGATTTATTTAAGTAACAGAACATTATGCAAAATCGGACAGGTACGACTCACGAATACAGGTCAGCGTACACAATTTGGTGACAAAGTCGTTCTACACCGAAGTCGACGGCAGGATAAGCCCGTGACCCCCTGATTGCCCACTGCTGTCTGAGTAGACGCACTCGCACGTACGCACGTACGTGCGTACTGCTGTACTTGTGCCCTCGTACTCGTACCTCCCGATATCAGTTTCAGTAGTTGATCCATCGATTTAGATTCATCGGCAAAAGATCGAGCGTTTCTTCGACGGCAGTATTCGTACGTACGAGTACGACGACGAGCAGCAGTACTATTTAGAATTTAAATTTAGCAGTGCTTCCCTCAACTTTTGCAGTACGTGCTCGACCTCCCCCAACTTTCGCTCGACGATCCGCGCCCCGCCCTCGATTGGAAAACAATGGGATTCTTTTCCAAGAAGAAGAAGAAGAAGTCGACGAAGGGAGGGAATGACACCAAGGTGGTGCCAACGGAGAAGAAGAAAGGTGGGTTCCTGCAGTCCATGTCGCCGACCAAAGTCATGCCGTCTGCAGCCAAAATGTTGCCTGATGATATCGGAAAAGTGATCCCCAAAGATGTTGTTGATGCGGTACCCAAGGCAGAAGGCAAGAAGAGCTTTTGGTCGAAAGAGGCGCAAGGAGATTCCTCAGAGGAAAAACTGCCTGCAAAGCGCAATTCTCCTTCCAAATCCCCGTCCAAGCCCGGCGTGTTTGACTGGAAATCCCTTCTCCCTTATTCCGCAAAGAGCGCGTCGCAGAAGGAGTCTTACGGAAAGATTCTTGGTGATGGTATCCACAATTTCGGAGTTCCTCCGCGCGCAGTTGTCAAGTGGATCAACCGTGAGGCGGATGTGAGTCATAGCAAAAAGTTCGGAAAGCCTGCTCTAACATGGCTTATCCAGGCTCTTAGCGTCGCTCACTTGACGCACAAGAATCATGGAAGTCACCAAGGGGAGGGTGGGCACCCGCTTCATTTCACTACAAAGTTGGCAAAGCAGCTCATGGGGGCAAAAACATTCGCTGCAAATCTTCACGTAATGCAACTCTTTGACCCTCTTCAAAGGCACTGTAAGATGCTACTCGGTGAAATGGGAGACGAGCTGAAAAACGACTTCTGGAGTAACGACTACTCACTACTTGATAACGAGCATCTCATGATCTGGAAGCGCGATGGGAGTGGGAAACTAGTGGAAGATACCGATAGGACCATGCACCCGGCATGTTCTGTAGAAGCAAACCGTCAAAAAGTGAACCCAGTTCCCCAACCGTCACCATTTCACAACTTTACAACACCTAGGCAGACATACCCGTGTCAGGACCACCCACTTGTTGGTGTCCCGGGATGGAGAGAGCCAGGCGAATTCTGGGGATATGATGAAGAGTGCATTTTCATCCATGTGTTGCGTCTCGTTGCGCAGGCGATAAACAGCTCATACCTAGCGAAAGTCGAAAAAGTCATCGGCGCAAAGTCTAGCTTCAAGGGACGGCATCCGAAAGCTCCTGGTAAGATCAAAAGCAGCGTCAAGGGCAACGCGCGAATGGTCAATAAAATGCTAAGCGCTGAAGATCACCGCTACGTCATCTCGCCGAGACCATCTTTGAATATTGACATCAATCGCAATTGCTACGACTTCGACACACCCGAGCAGCTTGCGGGTGCCGTTGGAGCGCTTGCAACAGAGTTCGGCGGACTTGCGCGCGTGAAAAATGGCTTCAACGCGTGCCCAGCTTGTCGAAAAGCTGCTTCTGCAAAAACAATTCCGCCTCCTTCTGAGTGCGAAGGATGGGACGGCTGTTCCGGAAAGAAGAAAATGACCTTCTGGCTGCGCAATATTCTCGTGAGTGTGATTTATGACAGCGGCAAAACTTTTGGCCAGCTCGCCACTGAGAATGCCGCACGTTGGGATGCCTACATCGACAAGACACCAGACGACCCAGAAGTTCCGTGGTCGCGATGGCGCGCACACGCAATCAGAGCAGTGGAGTTTCTCCGGAGCGAAAAAATAAAACAAAAACCCGTCAGGCTCATGTGCGAGGTGCAAATGTACCTAAAAAATTATGTTGTGGTTCGAAATAACATGCATTTGCTGTACAAGGTCGTACGTGCTGCATCTTCGGAACATCTGTACAAGCAGTTCGCAGGGTCCTCGCGACAAGAGGTGCCTTGGCATACCTCGCTCACGGGTGCCCTGGAAAAGAAAGATGGAACTCTCCCATTTGGGCAAGCCGACTGCATGCGCCGCGATGCAGATGACGGTCTCTATCTGTCGTGGGAAGCAATCACGAATCCCAGCGGCGAGTTTGCGGCGCAGTATAGCCGGAAGGTTGTCTTTGCGGAAGACAGGAAGTCAATAGTGAAAGGGAAGCCCTTCTTTCCCAAGTTTACTGAAGCTTGCGAACGAGGATTTGCAGCATTTGTCGCAGAGCTATGTAAAGACCCGAAAGCAGACGTGAACCAGCAGGACGCTAACGGAGTTAGTCCACTCATTGCCGCCATCCGCAAAGGCCATGACAATGTCGCAAGCGTGCTCCTGGAGCATCAAGAAACGGATGTTGACTTACGCGATGCGAAAGATTGCACAGCTCTGTGGTACGCGGCTCAGAACAACAGTGTCGCCGCTGTTCGCAGCTTGCTCGCAAAAGGAGCAGACGTAAATCTTTGTGGAAAAGACCAGGAAGATCGCTATTTTAAGAAGGCAGCATCGGGCCTCGGGCAAATGTTGGGAGGAGCTGCTGGGAAAATTGCAGGGGGGGCCGCGGCACTCGGAAAAAAAATTGGAATATCCAACATGACGCGTCGTGCTTCCAACGCGGTGAAAGACCTAAACATTCTACCAGAGTCATCTTCATGCAGTCCGCTCAGTATCGCCTGTGAAAAGGGCCACTATACAGTTGTGTTAACGCTTCTAGAAGTCCAGGGAATTGATGTGAATCGGCCTACCCCAGACGACAAAGAAAGCCCACTTCTCTTTGCATGTCAGAACGGTTACGCAGATATTGCGCAGTTACTGGTCGGAAGGAAGGACATAATCGCGGATTCAAAAGACCGATACGGCGCCACCCCATTCTACTGGGCTTGCGAAGGCGGGCACATCGAAGTTGTAGAACTTTTGCTACAAGTAGGGAAATCGAAGGGAATCGACTGCATGGCCGCGGTTGGGAATTACACGCCCCTTAGTGTCGCCTGCGCAAATTCGCACCTCGACGTTGTCAAGCTTCTGCTTTCCGGCGATGATCGTAAAAGGACGGCAAGCAAAAAGCCCCCTGTCCCATCTATCGAAGTAAAGGACCCTGATCTCGGCGAAGCGCTGCTCACTGCGGCAAGGTATGGGCAAATTAACATCGTAAAGTGCTTGCTGCAGCACGCGAGAAATAATGCTGGAAAGGTCAGTCTTTCGGATGTTGTGAAATTCGTTCGTAAAGACGGTCGCACGATTCTACACGAAGTTTGCGATGATACATCTATCGACGAGCACGCAGATAGCAGCGAGGAGCAAAAAGAGGACATGAAACGAGGACAAATCGACACGATGAGGTATTTAGTCGAGACAACGGCAATACCTGATCTAAACGCCATTGTGAACAAGCAAACATCGAACAAGAAGTTGACCGGGGCAGAGACCTGCGTTTTCCTCGCTTGCGAGCGTGGACGTCACGAGATTATTGACACTCTCCTCAGCTGCAAAGCTCTCGAGGTAGATATTAATCTTCAGGACGCTACGAAAAATACGCCACTGTCCATCATCTGTGGGGAGGGCCACAGGAGGAGACTCACTCTCGCCATGAATCGCCTCGACGTGGAGTATGAGGACAAGCGCAACGCCGAAGAGGAAAAAATTATGGACAATTTGAATGACGAGCCCTCACGAGAAGCAGAGAAAGAAAAACTGGCTCAGCGGTTGGAGATCGAGAAGCAGGCAAGACGTGAAGAAGTGGAGCGCCTCGCGAAAACGCACACTTGGAAGTTGGTACAGAAAATGCTTGAACGGCCGCGTGTCGACGTGAATTCGGGTAATCCATGGGCTGGTGCGAACGAAAATGGACTGGATGAAGTGATTAAGGCTCTAGAAGGCCGTGAAGATTGCAAGAAGCAGAAGGGCTCGCTCCTCGCCAACGCAAGGCGTCAATCGGGCTCAGTGGCGAAGGGTGCAATGAAGAAGCTTGGGAATACCTTTGGAGGCGGCAAGGCAAAAAAGAATGCTACTGTTACGAGCTGAAGTGTCAAAGTTAAAGTGGTAAAGCCGCAGCATGACCGCCGTAGTTGAAGACCACGTTATGTCATCTCGTACATGCAGTACTCGTACTGAACGATCATTTCTGACGCTGATTTTAGACCTTAAGGAAAATCTCAGGGGCGTAAGGCCTACGCGAGTGTTACTTACGACGCAGGAGCGTGTTACCTCGTTTCCAAAGTGCGTCCTGCGAGAAGAGCAAATCTGCGTCCGACCAGATTCTCCGTAGAACATCCTACTGTCCAAACGACATACTTATTGAAGACTACTAGATAATAAGCCTACGAACACCTTTCGAGCGACTAACATAACAGAGCAGGACCCTGACCGCGGCCCGGGAAGCTCTCCGCATCACCTCAAGACTTCTGCTGCTAACTAGAATATCCTCGCCGCCCCGACCAAACCAGCGCGTCCTTGTCAATACCACGCAGGGTTTCGAGCAACCCCAACCGCGTTCAGCGGGATGACGTAAGGCGCCCTCGAAAACCAACTGCAGATTAGATGGCCCAGAAAACAAGGCAGACCGTGCAGCCTTGGAAAGCTGGGCCTCAGCGGCCCGGGCCCCGGTGACTTCGACGTTGTGGTCCGTTCCCAGACCGCCTTCGGCCGCTGTCGCCCGGGTTACTTCGGTTGTGATCTTGAGGTCGCGCTGGCCTCGGCTGCCGTCACCCCGGTCTGCTCCGCTGTCGCTCCGTCGTGATGTTGGTCTGGAGCTGGGCCTCGGCAGCCCAGGCCGTGGAGACCTCATCACTCAGGTCCATCGTCATCGCGGCCTCGTCACTCTGCTCCCGGACCGTCTCCGTAGTAAGATCCACGGCAAGCGTGCTCTTGCAGACCGTTTCGCGAACGGTCTCGGTCGCAAGGGCGTCAGAGAGCTCCTGCATGATGAAGACGACCGACTTATTGTCCGTGAGAATGGACCCAGCGAAGGCGCCCACATCAGACCCTGCTGTGCCCACGACGTCGGTCACGCGCTGCCCCAGCGCTACTGTGTGCACCACGGTCCGGTTCAGAGCGTCCACCACATCCATGGTGCCGGCACATTTGGCGCTCGACAACACGTTGATATGCCTGGAGGCAGCGCTCGTCAGCGTCAGCCCCGTGGCCGCGTGCAAGTCATCGAGCTCCTGGTCTTTGGCGGCGATGTCGGCCCGGAGCCCGTCGCGGTCCGTGGTCGCCGTGCTCAGGCTCACGGACACCGTGGCACGAAGTCGCGCCGTTCTCGAGAGTCACGGCGAGAATGTTGAGCGTGATGAGGGTCCCGTCCGTTCTCCCCGACAGGCTATTGATGGCCGTCGTGATCGCCGCGTCCCGGAGCTGGATCTCCTTGTTCAGCGCCAGCAGGAGGCTCGCCGGGGCCCCGAAGCTCGCGTTCATCTGCGTGAGATCGTCTGTGGAGACCGCCTGCGCCGCCTTCATAGTCTCATAGGCCGTATTAAGCTGCGGAGATTGTGGCCCGCCGAGATGATCTGGCCACTGAAGATGCCGGAGTCCGTGCCCGTCGTCCCCACGAGCTTCCAGGGGTCGTCCGGACGCAGGATATTCGCGTCGGCCCGGGTTCCGAGGGACTGGATTGCTCCTTCCGCGACACGCCGTCGCCAATGAGGGTTCCATGAATTTGTCGATTCCGCAAAATTTTGACAATCATTGTGGAACGCTGAAGTCTTACGGCACAGCAGTCGCGAGAGTAAAGCGCGTCGGAAAGTATATAGACACGTTTGGAGGTACGTACGAAAGTAATTTACAAACCGCTCAGGAATCGCTTGAAGATTGGGCAGATGCGCATGGGAATAGGAAAGCGCGCGGCTCTTCCCGCATTAGAGCGTGGGTGATGGCCATCAGGCCGGCCTAACCGGAGATCCGAGAAAGAATGAAGCATATCCGCAACAAAAGGCGCAAGACCTAGGGCTCCGACTCCTCGCGGACATGTCGGCGAGTGTCGCATCCCGTTCACTATTACGTAAAATTATTGATTTGATTTATTTGTAAGCTATAAATCCACTTCCCAATTAGATCGGGCTAACTCTTCTCTAAGCTATATCCGGCCAGACAGTGCCCGTAGGCTACGTAACTGGTGAACCCGGCGAAAACCATTTCTGACGCACTTCGACACTGTGTAGGTAGTTAAGCATATTAGTAGCGCCCACTATAATTAGAACCCGAGCTGGCACAAATTGACGCGGAATTTTCAGATTTGTGCGTCCGAACGTGTCCTGAGGCCGATCTAATGGCCCAAAAGTGCGTCAGAAATGGTTTTCGCCGGGTTCACCAGTTACGTAGCCTACGGGCACTATCTGGCCCGATTATAGCTTAGAGAAGAGTTAGTATCATGGTTTTTCCTGCTTTCGTTTCGTAGAGTAACATACTGGGACAAAAGTGCGTCCGAAATCGCCGACCTGCGTCCGCGGACGCACTTTCTGCGTCAATTTTGTTCGAACTCGTGTAATACGATGTCTGAATAAAATACATCAATGTAATGAAGACTACCACAAAGTTAATAGACAAGATTCTTAAAAAAATTTTAAGACGCACGCACGCACGCGCACGTCCGTAAGCACGAACGCAGGAGCTGCGGTGATGTGACAGCGTGAGAAATTTCCCTCTTGCTCCCAAGGACGCAATTTCCTTCCCTTCTAATTTCCAATATGCAAAGAGATAGCGCGCCGGAAAACATGCTAAAAACCCCTCCCCGTGTGGCCAGGAGAATTCGTTCTGAGCCATCTACTCCACTGGATGATACACCCCATAAATTTGAAAATGACAGAAGTTTGTACAGATGCACTGTCTGTAGAAAACAAATGGCGTCGCTAAGATGTGTCTCATGTTCTCTACTTCATGACAGTAGGGTACACGAGGAAGAAGGACGTTTGCTTTGCAATTTCTGCAGCCGTCGGCCGCCCTGCTCGCCGACTCACGTGAAAACCAGAGTATACTATACAAGTGGTCCGTCTCTTGGAGATAGAGCTGCAGCGGACGAAACGAGGTGCAAAGAATACAAATCTGTCGCCAAATTTTGCTCCCACCAGCCGACAATGACACCTGCGGATCTTGTAAAGAAAAAGTGTGCGACATATATCAATGGGTTCCTGAATAGTTTTGGTGGAGGTGTGATTTGCTTTGGAGTTGCGGAGACACGTGAGGAGCGAGAAGGCGGGGACGAGGATCCCAAAATAGCCTGTGAATTGAATTTAGTTGTGGAAGAGATTATTTGGAATAGGGTGGAGCGCGAGGCGGCTAGACGCCACGTGGGCATCGCAGTGCGGCGCATGTATCCGCCGGTACCCATTCGTCTTTATAATGTTATTTTCGTACCTGTCCATAGACCGAACGGCGCCCGTGCTCCAAACTGCTATGTCTGCGAAATCCATGTAGCGCATTCCGATCGCAACATTCACAGCATCGAACCACCATTGTGCTTCGTAGATTTATGTGTCGCCTACGAGCGAAGAGAGGAAAGTACAGTCCGTTTAAGCACTACCGAGATTGAGCATAGACTGGGTGTCTCTGCAGTGCCAAAAAGCATCAAATTTAGAGATCTTGTACAACAACTGACGGGAAATCGATATTTTGTCGAGCGGGTGCATATTGATATTTTGGTCGCCAAGTATCTGAAGAGAGTAAACACGTCGCCCGCTTCTCGTTTTGAAGACCTTGGCACCCCCACCGGCATCTTGCTTGTCGGAGACTACGGCTCCGGGAAGAGTAGCTGGGTCGCGTCTCGTGTTATGCATGCGATGGCGCAATATTGGAATATGCCAGCGAGGAAAAAGGGATCCAAATGTTTCGTGTGTGGTAAGCAATTCTCCACGCGACGTGAGCTACTAAACGACCACCTGAAAGGGAAAGGTCTGTGTCCCGAGCAGAGCTATGGAAAACATGGGACGGAAGCTTTAAACAGTATGAACTATAAACTTCTTGGCTACCACTTCTGCAACACGAACGATGTACGCACAATAAATCCCGCCCGTTTCGTGAGGAGTCTGGCCGCTCAGATTGTATGCGGAAATGTATTGCGCAGTGCTCGCGGCGTTCTTTTTGGGCGAGATGTTGAGCGTGCACTAGCAGAACATCGTTGCAATGCGGATCCTGATTCTTCTTTTGAAAATGGCATCCTACGACCACTTCGGTCGCTGAAGCATGTTGCCAACTCCGGGAGTCCCTATGTCATCCTCGTGGATGGTCTGGACGAGTGCGACAGAGGAGAAGGCTTTTCCAAGCTGGAGCAAGGAGCGAGTAGATCTATTCCTGAGCTTCTTTCGCGTGCAATTGCCCAGTTCCCGCCCTGGCTCACTCTTGTTGCTACCTCGCGTCCAAATCAGACCGTCGAGCGGCTGTGCTCTTCGAGACATTTCACTAGAATTTCTCTGTCAGATCTATCAACTCAATCGATAGCAGGCGAGATGAGTGATTTAGGTCTTTTTGTGCAGCGGCGACTCAATTCTATGAGAAATCACCTCTTCTCTCACATGTCCAGCGGAGACTCGGAGGAGAAAATTTTCGAAAAGGTGCGACAGGCTATATTTCAACGGGCAGACGGAAATTTCCTTTTCGCTTCCATGGTACTGGATGACATGGAGCAAGGTGGGACGGTAGTGTCGGAAATCATGTCACGAGATGCAGCAGAGACCAGTGTCAGTCCTATGAAAAGCCTTACAAATCTCAGTGCTATGTACCTGCGAAACTTTCTACGCTCTTTCGGCGATAGACATGAGTATTCCTCGGTGGAGTCTCCAGTGAGGAGCCTGTTTGAAGTTTTGATTGCCGCACAGGAGCCGCCCTCGATCAAAATGCTTAGAAACATCATCGGCAACGTTGACTTCGCACTTGCGAAAGCTAGACAATACCTGCGAGAGGAGTTGGGAGGATTGAAACTAGTTCATCGGTCTCTCATGGATTGGCTCCTTACAACCACGAGCGTATTTGCATGCCGGGCTGATCGAGGGCAATTATTGCTGGCTGCCGCAATATTGCGCAAGACAAATGCAGTACTCGGAGGTCCTACAGCTGAATTTGGGAGTAGACTTGCTGCTTTCGTTGGCGACGATATCAAATATATGCCAACCACTGTTGCAGGAACTAAGGATTCGGTAGAGCTGACTCCTCAGCTCGTATATCGCTGTGTGTGGCAGCTTTTCTTAGCCGATAAGGTTTTTCGTGTGCCAAGAAGTGCTGAAACTGGACTTAATGGTGATTCCCGCAGACTGCTATCGTTAGCTTTCTGCACGCACCGTACAGTAAGCGCAATTGATGTGGCAGATGCTAAAGGCCGCACTGCAGTCTTTCTTGCATGTCAAGCAAGCGGTTCCGCTGATGTGCTTGAAATTTTGCTCGGCATCGGCGCAAAGCACACAGGAATTGTAAAGCCTTCTTGCGTGACGCCACTGCACATTGCTGCGCGCCGAGATGATTTACGTCTTGTGAGCGCCCTAGTCAGTCGCTGCCAGAAATCTGATATTGATGCTCGTTGTCGCAAGGGCAAGACACCACTATTGAACGCGGCAGCAAAAGGTTCTGCTGAAACTGTCAGACTCTTACTGATTTCCGGGTGCAATTTTTCTGTACGTGACATACGAGGAAGAGACGCATTAATGTATGCTGCGAGTGCTGGGCACTTGAGTGTCCTCCGAGAAATTCACCGATACGAATCAGCCTCCTCATTTCGATTATTTTGTTGGATGGGGAGTATGGCCGACAAGTTTGCCCGTCTCCCGATGTGGCCTCGACTTCTTTTTTTCTTTTTGATATGTATTATTTTGGGAACGCCAGTACTGTTGTGGGTGGACAATTTTTTGTCCCCCATTATATTTTCAATAGTAACAATCACCGGAACAACGTTATTTATCCAGCAGAGCATGCTCCACTTCCGTAAAAAACAGGCACGGCAAGCAGATCTAGTGCTTGCCGATGGAAGAAATGCACTGTACCTCGCTTCTGCCAACGGACACGCTCATTGCATATCAATTCTGATCGCCATGGGAGCCGACGTAAATGCATTTTGTGGAAAAAAAGGATCGAGTGGAACGCCTCTCTGGGTAGCCTGCGACCGTGGTCATAATGACGTTGTGCTCGAACTTCTCAAAGCTCGAGATATTCACATCAATGTCGGTATTCATTGCACTTGGGACAAACTTGGAAAAGAAACTGTGCAAACGGCACTTCTAAGGGCAATTCTTATGCGATTGCCGCTTGATGTGTGCGAGGCAATGCTGCAGCATGGTGCAGATCCAAATATATGCGACAGAACAAGTGGCAGGACAGCGCTGATGATGGCGACAGAAAATGGGGACTCACACTATATTCCTCTTCTTTGTAGATACGGAGCGGATCCCAATCTTGCCGCCTCAAGAGATCTCAGCACTGCGACTCTTCTTGCTGCATTTCATGGGTACGCTGATATTTTGCAAATACTACTTAATATACCGGGAGTTGATCCCATGCTGGAAGATATGTGGCGAATGACCAGCCTGCACTACGCTTGTGCCCGGGGGCATGAGAAGGTGGTCAAAATTCTGCTCTCCAACTCCGTTGTCAGAAAGGCAAAGGAACACCGCTCGGGTGAAGGAGGCATCACAGCGCAAGAACTTGTGGAGACGATACTCCGTGCAGAAACTGAGCCAGATGTGCTTAAGAATTCAATGGAAGCAAGAAACAGCAGAGTCTCTGTGGAGGACATAGATTTTTGCAAATTCAAGCGAATATGCGACATGTTAAAAGAAGTGGAAGTCAAATCCGTTACTCAGGTGCGCACCCCTAAAAACGGGCCATTACCACCTCCAGCATTTACTTTACCGGAGATGAATACGGTCCGGCCCCCCGCCCCGAGATTCTCTGCCCTGTTGAACAATGTGGCGGATATGAAAAGAGCAGTGAGGGCTGAATTAGAATGGTACGCTTCACAAAAATTCGATCCTATGGACAGACCTACACCACACATAGGAAGACTGTCGCCTCGGAACAGCAGCCTGGTATATCCACCGTTGCTAGATCTAGAAATGCGGAAATTTATGCACAGCTTAGCTGAGAGCTTGGGGTTGAAAAGCAAGAGTAAAGGACACGGCCGAGATCGTTTCATTGTAGTTAAGAGAGGAAATATTATTGCACACCGTGGCCATGGCGAAAAGAATGATGGAAACGAGCTTCAACAGCAATATTATGGTGACAGCGAGAGGAAAGGGAGCAGCATGGCTCAAGATTTTGAACTGTCAAGACTGAGGCAAGGTGTAGGATCGAAATTGCATTCAGCACAAGATGCCTTTGTCGCCGACTTCTTTGATATTCTGAAGCGATTTCGTATTGACCCACAAATTTCGTCACAAGCCAGGGCTGCAGCAGCTGAGTTTCTTTTCAAGAGGCATGTTAAAATTTAAAGGTTGATCCTCACGGGTTTAGGTTAAAATGAGTGAAAATTTTCACTGAAGATTATTTTTGTCAACCAGAAATTTTTCACTGGAGATTCAGAAGAGAGGATGCAAAGGATCTTTCTTCCTTTTCTGCCAAAGTCTATCTTGTCCCTCCGGCAAGTAATGCCAACCAAGCTCTAATGCCGATGAGGTTTTTGCAGTTAGAGATCTGAAACCTTCCACACCATGGTACAATTTATGCACTTCCTTTCGAAATCGCATTTGGCATTTTCTGGGTAATTCGATCACGGGAGGAAGTTCGGTCACTTTCACTTTTACATCCTCCTCCACATCTGCTTCATTTCTTGTTTCCTCCCTCTTCCACACTCCCTGAGCTGCTGCTTCCACATCTCGCAGTCTTAAGTGTGCGACTTCAGTTGCAGCCTGAATGTCACTCCAGCTGAAGGATTTTTTATTAAATTCTTCTTGATCTTCTTGCAAATTATGCAGGCCTCCGTCGATGCCGCCTCCTATCTCAATACCAGGCTCGTTCTCTGCTGCGAGTGAGCTGATTTCACTTGACTTCGAAAGTCTTGGCTCTGTTGCTTGCTCACTTAAAGGAGGAAGATATCTTCGCGGTTGCCAGGTAATACCATGAAGCTTTGCCATCTTTAACATCGACTCAGGTCGTGCGAAGGAGAAATTTCTTAGAAATCCTGTACCGTTTCGAAATTCTTGGACAATCGTCGGTTCTCGTGGCTCTTCTTGTTGAAGAGTTCCCAAACCAACAGAACCAGATGAGGAAGGAGGTGTTTTGTTTCCCTTTTTTTTCTTGGTTTTTCCTTTCTTTTTCCCCTTTCCATTACTCTTGCCCGCTTCTTTCTTCCCCCGCTTTTTGGCTCCCTTCTTCTGCTTCTTTTTATCGCCAGACGCTTTCTTCCCTTTCTTTTTCTTAGCCATGGAATATTATACGACTCAATACCACCTCAGTGAAATTAGATATTCGTACTGGGGATTGAGGAAGTCCTCGCCCTCCAACTACTGCAGAGCTATCATCATCTATCTTGTTCTTTGAGAGTAACGTGGATGTTAGGAAGTGGGGGCGATGGGGATGTGATTTTTCAACCCTCGTCCAGTTTTTCGCTGCTTCTGCAGTTTTAATTTATTCGTGTGTGCAAGTGTGGTCCCATGTTCGACGTTCGAAAAACATCATCGCCCTGGTGCCTGGTTATTGTCTTTTTTTCTCTCGATAACGGAATTGACCGAGGGACACGTGTAGTATATATCGTAGTGTACTCTACTATAGAATGATGAATTCTAGTTTGGAGAACTCGATTGGAGAACTCGAGGACTCTGTTTTTGTGGTTTTTTAACCTTTACCCTTTAACCTCCTCCAGGTTTTAAGGTTTTAGGTTAATCACAGCTGTGGGACTGCGCGAGAGAACGAGAGCTCTCTCCCGCGTTCCAGCGTGTGTCGGGCTGTGGGGCGCTACGACAGCGCCCCCGCCCACGGGCAGATAAGGGGGGTGGACGTGGTGGAGCGAGTGTGGGGACGGCCAGCGCCATGCCCACCAGCTGGGCGGCGCGGCGCGCGCCGCGATCACGGCAGCCGTGCATACGGAGGATCGTATTGATCGCTCTTCTGGTGCTGGTTGTCTTTCCGTGCCTCGTCTTCGTCCTGTGGTGGTACCGCCGTCCCCAGGGGCGCCATCCCGCACTCCCACTCCCTCTCGCAGCCACAGCCGCGGACGTGTGCAAAAGGATTGGAAATCTTCTGAAATTCAACACGAGAGCTGACCTCGGGAGACTTCGGTCTGCGCACCAGAAAATCTTGCCCGCGCTTCGCGTTTGGACCGCACCCAGGACCGCAGGCTTCGACAAAAGGCTTTCCGCATACATGCAAGGCGAGACACGGCGGTGGAAAAATGCCCTGGGGACTCTGCGCGAAACGTTCGCTGCCATCACCGAGCAAAACACTCTGGCCAGGACCAGGGAGTTTGTGCGAGCGGCGATATCTCTGTGCGCCGAGCTGGCCGCTGAAGAAAAGGTCCAGCTGCGTCTCGGCAGCAGCAAACGCCACCAGTCTACGCTGCTCGCGTTCATGTCAAGACAAAGCTCACCGTCGTCGTGCCGCCCGCAGATCTACCATGTCCCGTGGACGCGGTGCTTTTGCGCGCTCTGCGCAGCCGACCGATTCAGAAAGATGGTAGACTACACGTGGATCCCGTACTTTGCGGCGAGGGGGGGGGCGCAGACCCGCTATCCGGCCGCAGTGTCCCGGCACACACGTGTGCCTCGACTTCGACCCGCGGGGTTTGAGGCGATCCGCGCAGGACAGCGCCGGCGGCTTGGCATTCAGCGATCCCGTCTTTCTCAGCAGGGAAAATTCGTTCGAGGGAGAGGTCATCGACACCGAGACTGGGATTTTTGGGGCGCAGCGGATGATTCTCACTGACGCAGTGTGGAAGAGACTCCCCGCCTCCGTCCCTGGGGTCGGCACGCTGGGCAGGTGCGCCGTCGTCGGCTCCTCCGCCATCCTGCAGCGGTCATCCTACGGCAAGGAGATCGCAGGGTACGACAATATTTTTCGCATCAACATATCGCCAACGGACGGTTTCGGCGACGACGTCGGGGACGAAACTGACGTGTTTGTGATGGGACTTTCTGCCAGCCACAATCCGGCACATCTCTACTCCGGGAGCAAGTGGGAGGGCCTCAAAAAGAGAATCTGCGGCCGGGCCAAATTCGTGGTGATGTTTGGCGTTTCGCAGGTCGAAATCGACGCGTTTGCTTCGACGGTTGACACAGTGAGCTGCGGCCGGCTGTTTCTTTTGAACCCGAGATTTATCGCGTTCTGGGAAAACTACAGGAACGCCATGGGTCACCACTCCGACTGGTTAAGCTCGGGGGGCGTCGCGGTGGCCGTGGCGGCCAATATTTGTGAATCCGTCGATTTGTACGGCTTTCACGGAGCACTCTTTGACAATGATGGGATGCTCTTGCCGAGCCACTATTATCCTTGCCAGTTCGCAAACTGCAAGGAAGGCAGCGCGTATCTTCCCATTACCCGACCCGGCAGCTCCGCCATCGAGACTGGGCTGTGGTGGGACATGGCGGAGGTTTCGACGAATTTGAATATACACGTTTGATGGATGGCCGCAGGTGGAGGGTCTACAACCGATTCTCAGCTTCTTTCCCCGCTTTCGTGTCTTTCTTCCTTTGCGGCGCTCTTTGTGAATGTTCTCGAATGTGGATGTTCTCGAATGTCTCGAATGTGGATGTTCTCGAATGTGAATGCTCTCGCTCTTACTTTTACTTCTGGCTTTTCGTCGCGCTTCATTTCAGTAGAACGACTAGACTTAGAACGACTAGACTGAATTGGCGGACAGCCCC
>JACLAD010004137.1_pt1 | contig 28357 bp, 42 predicted proteins | sample 8027901 | NCBI WGS metagenome assembly JACLAD01 (sample SAMN15725071, study PRJNA655200) | protist metagenome | isolation source: fluorescence activated cell sorting (FACS) single amplified genomes of... | place: Spain: Blaines Bay Microbial Observatory, Mediterranean Sea | collected 2016-07-05 | reverse complement strand
TTGAAGGGGATGAAGAAGAAACCATGGCCCCAACCACACGTTCTAATAAGTTTGATACTGATGTAGATACTTTTGATAAACAGTTACTTCGTAAAAAGTTTTTCGAACTAGAAAAATAATATTAATTTAATAAAAAATACAAATGGCAAAAACATCATTATTGCAGGAAAGAGTAGTTTATAAACCATTCGAATACCCTCAAGCATCAGAATATTGGCTAAAACAACAGCAAGCACATTGGCTCCATACAGAAGTACCTATGATGTCAGATGTAAATGATTGGAAACAAAATCTATCAGAAACCGAAAAAAATATAATTGGGTCTATTCTTAAAGGATTTGCACAAACTGAAACCGTAGTAAATGATTATTGGTCATCTTTAGTAACAAAATGGTTTAGAAAACCTGAAGTAATTAAAATGGCAGTTACATTTGGGGCTTTCGAAACAATACATGCGGAAGCATATAGTTTATTAAATGAAGAATTAGGTTTAGATGATTTTAGTGAATTTTTAGAAGATGAAGCTACAATGGCTAAAATTGAAGCATTAACTGAAGTAAGAGATTCCCATGATGGTACCCCTAATTGGCATGAAAGAGCAAAATCACTAGCTATATTTTCAGCTTTTACAGAGGGAGTTAATCTCTTTTCTTCTTTTGCAGTTTTACTTTCTTTTAAATTAGATAATAAACTTAAAGGAGTAGGACAAATTGTAGAGTGGAGTATTAGAGACGAATCATTACACTCAGAAGCAGGATGTTGGTTATTTAGGACCTTATTAAAAGAACACCCTGAATTTGACACCCCAGAATTAAGAGCTGATATTGAAGAAGCAGCTAAATTATCTTTAAAATTAGAATTAGATTTTATTGATACTGTTTATGAAATGGGTGATTTAAAAGGATGTCCAAAATATGATTTAGTATCATTTATTAAGCATAGAGTAAATACTAAAATGGGTGATTTAGGATATGGACCAATTGTAAACGGAATAGATAAAGAAGCAGTACAAAGAATGAAATGGTTTGATAGTCTATCAGCTGGAAAACAACATACAGACTTTTTTGCAAATAGAGTAACAAATTATAGTAAAGGTGTTCAAAATTGGGACGCTGCTGAATTATTTTAAAATATGGAAAACAACGCATTACAAGTAGATTATACAAACTGGGAAGCAGGTAAACAGTATCCTGAATGGATGGATGAAATTTCTTTAGCTACAATTAGCAAGGGATACTTGCTACCTGGAGAAACTGTAAAAACAGCCTATAGAAGGGTTGCAAATGCATCAGCTAATAGACTTAAAAAACCAGAATTAGCAAATAAATTTTTTAAAATAATGTGGAATGGGTGGTTAGGTTTAGCATCACCTGTTTTATCAAATATGGGAACTGATCGTGGTTTACCTATTTCTTGTTTTGGTATTGATACACCTGATTCTATACGTGGAATCGGTTTAACAAACGCGGAATTAATGAAATTAACAGCATCCGGTGGTGGTGTAGGTATTTCGTTATCTCGCATTAGAGAACGTGGAACAGGAATTACAGGTAATGGTAAAAGTGAAGGTGTAGTACCTTGGGCTAAAATTTACGATTCAGCTATTATTGCTACTAATCAAGGGAATGTACGTAGAGGAGCAGCATCGGTTAATTTAGATATTGAACATGGTGATATTGATGAGTTTTTACAAATTCGTAGACCTAAAGGTGATCCTAATAGACAATGTTTAAACTTACACCAATGTGTAGTTGTAGGGGATAATTTCATGCGTAGATTAGAAGCAAGGGATCCTGAAGCTTTAAGTAAATGGGCTACTATTCTTAAATCAAGGATGGAAACAGGTGAACCTTATATCATGTACAAGGACAATGTAAATAAAGACAACCCTATTGCCTATAGATTAAATAATTTAGAAGTATCAATGACAAATATTTGTTCAGAAATTACTTTATTTACAGATGAAGAACATAGTTTTATTTGTTGTTTATCTTCTATGAATTTAGCCAAATATGATGAATGGAAAGACACAGATACTGTTGAATTAGCAACTTGGTTTTTAGATGGTGTAATGCAAGAATTTGTTGATAAATCATCGGGTAGAGAATCATTAAAAAGAACACACAATCATGCCCGAAAAGGTAGAGCATTAGGTTTAGGAGTAATGGGTTGGCATTCATTTTTACAACAAAGAGGATTACCATTTAATTCAATTGCTTCTACAGCCCATACTCATAATATTTTTTCTGATATTAGAGGTAAAGCTGAAAAAGCATCTATGGATTTAGCTCGTGAATATGGAGAACCAATGTGGTGTAGAGGTACAGGTATGAGAAACACCCATTTACTAGCGATTGCACCTACAGTTTCTAACTCAGTTATTTGTGGTGGGATTAGTGCCGGAATCGAACCTTTACCTGCTAATATTTATACTTTTAATGGTGCTAAAGGTACTTTTATTCGTAAAAATAAAGTATTACAAGAAATTTTAGCAGCTAAAGGAGAAGATAAAGATAAATGGTGGGATCAAATGTTAGCCGAAGATGGATCAGCTCAAAATTTACCCGATAACATATTAACCCCAGATGAAAAAGAATTATTTTTAACTTTTCCTGAGATAAATCAATTAGAACTAGTTAGACAAGCAGCTATTAGACAAAGATATATTGACCAAACTCAATCCTTAAATTTAAGCTTTGATCCAAGTGATTCACCAAAATGGATAAATCAAGTTCATATGGAAGCTTGGAAATTAGGTATTAAAACACTCTATTATTTAAGAACAGATTCTGTGATTAAAGGTGATTTAGGATCTAGAATGGCAGACTGCATCAGCTGTGATGGGTAGTAAAAAATAAGAACAATCAATTTTAAAAGAGGCGCATTAGTGCCTCTTTTTTTTATATTTATTATTGAAGTATAGCAAAAATATGGACGGCAATCCTATTATTTCCTATAAGTTTTTTTAAAAGTTTTTTTTAACTAAAAAGTTAAATATGAGATTAATATGTTTCATTTTTGCCTTAATACTAGGCATTAATGTGTATAGCCAAGAAACTATACATATACAAGAAGTTACCAATAACATTGTTATGGGCCCCTTTGCAGGCAACCGTGACTTGGCTTTTGGTGTAAAAAATATATTAGAAGAAGTAATACAAGATAGAGATTATTACTTATCAAATAAAGCATCAAAAAATATTAAAGTTGAACTACTTTATTTTGATGTAAAAAAGAATAATGCACAATTTGCTGTATATGGACGTCAAGTTGATATTACCCAAATTGTTGCCGGTGCTAGATTAATAATAGATGGAGAAATAGTTAAAGAAGTAATAGCAAAAGGAACTTCTAAATCTATATCTACATCTACTTTAGTTATAGATGATGGAGGTAAATTTTCACAAGCAGGTGTTTCCTCTGCATTGAAAAAAGTTTGTGAGCAACTTATAAATAAATTAAAACTATAATGAAAAAACTATTATTTTTATTACTTTTACCTCTGAGTATATTAGCTCAAGATGGTTATTTAACTCATAGCTATATAGACGGAGATTCCAATGGCTTTGTAGTAGGACAGGAAATTACAGTTAAATTTGAAGGACTTGATGGGAATGGAATGACCCCAGATAGAGTTCACTTTGATTTCGAATGGAATAATAAACTTTTAGAATATGTTTCTCATGAGTTTAGCCCAACAGGCGGTATGCCATCTGATGTACAATCTACTTTTAATATGTGGACTGGATATAAATTTAATCCCTTAACTACTTACGCAGGAGTAGCTGTTGCTGAATCAGATTTAGATTTACAATATGAACAAGGATGGCAAAATAGAGGTGCAGATTCTTATCCTACAGATGCTGACTGGTCAGTTGGAAGAGTAATTTTACAATCATCTTCTGATTTACCATCTTCTACTTCTTGGATCTATGTAAAATTTAGAATTAAAGATAGACAAGGAACAGGATATTCAGATTATAGTAATGTTACTGATCTTAACTTTGCAAGCTTTGAAGATATAAGTGCTAGTTCTGGGTTGTATGATATACAAGCGGGAACAGAAAATATTTCTCTAGCTAGTGTAAGCGGTGTAAATGCTGGTAATGTTACCATTAATTTAAATTCGGCAGCTAAATCTTTATATGCTACAGATTTTACTTATGCAATTTATGCTGCTGATGGAGTAAATGGTAAAACAGGAGAGGCAATTGAATCAGGTAATTTTGATGCAAACGGTCAAGTAATTACAAGCAACTTAATAGTAGATGAAAAATATTATGTAGAAATTAAAGTATCAGATCAGGCAACTTGGTTAGATGATGTATTAACTATTACAGATGCTTTTATTATATTTAAGCAGGGTAATGCTACTGGTGCTGGTGGACCAGGTGATACATCAAACCAAAACACATTTGATTATGCCATACAATACCTTTTAGGTGAATTAAATAATTCAGGAAACATTACTCCTGCAGACGCTTACCAAGCTTTAGGACACGTACAAGGTGTAGAAGGGTTAAGTGAATGGTTTACTTCATCCACCAATGGATCTAAAAATGTTTGGGGTAGAGTTGGACAGTTAGGGGTATCAACTAATGATTACTACTTTGGTCAAAAGTATATTATTGAACCTACGGATGCTGATAAATCATTTGATTTTGGGCATGCTTTAATAGGAGATGTAGATTTTTCTCACGGTTATACACCAACAGCAGAGGGCAGTTCTTATTCAACTACATCAACAGCCCAAGCAAGATCAATGAGCTTTGCTGTAATGGCTTTACAGGAAGCTATAGATAGTAATTTAGATGTAGCATCGGAGTTAGTAGAAGGCAAAGTACACTTTACAATAAACTTACAAGAAGAAGGAGTAATTGGAGCTCAATTCAATATAGACTATGATGATACAGTATTAACTCTTGAAAATGTAATTTTCGATACTGGTAATACAATGACTAATTTTGCAAATCATAAAGAACAACAAGCTAAAATAAATATTGGTTCATTAGATCAATCTGCCGATATAGCTATTAAAACAGGAGCTGCTTATAAATTAGTATTTACTCCAAACGAAACATTAGAAAACACATCAGGATTAATTACTTTTAAATTAACAGAAGGAATTAAGGCTGACGGACAAAAAGTTAAATTTATAATTCAATAAACATGAAAAAATTAATATCAATATTTGCATTACTTTTTATATTAGGGTGTGCCCAAGATGAAGAATTTATTATAATAGATGAAAACCAAGAAGTACCTGAAGCATTAGTAATAGATGATTTAGTTGGAATTAAATTAGCTAGTTCTATTGTATCAGATAGAGTAGCAATGAATGTTAAACTCCCCTCTGACGGTACTTACAGAGTAAAAATTAGACATAGTATGACTAATGAGTTAATTTCTCAAGAAAAACTTACAGGTAAAGAAGGAGATAATATCTTAAAAGTATATGTAAACACTTTAGAAAATAGTTCATATAAATTAGAATTAACTAAAGAAGATCATACAGTAGTAGGAGTAACAGTATTTTCAAAATTTTAAAAAATGAGTGAAGAAAAAGGAGGATTTTTTAGTCAAATAAAAAACCAAGTAATAACAACAATTGGTCTTATTATTACTGCCGCTGGTGGTCTATTAATAACTAATATGGAAGCTATATTTGGTGTAGCAGAAGAAACAGTAGTAGAACAGCCTATGATGGAACAAACTATTAATATACCTGAAGCTACTAAAGATACAATAGTAATTTCTAAAACTATAGTGCTTCCTCCTAAAAAAGAAAAAACTGAAACAGAAAAAAGAAAAGAAGAAATTGACTGGTAGAAACAGAAAACCAGGCGGCAACCTGGTTTCCTTTATTTGGCCATCAATTTAAATATTGAATGAAGTATAACGATTAAAACGATAACCAATGAATAATTTATTACAACATACAAAGAAATTTTGGCTAAGCCAAGTAATTCTTAGTATTCTTAATTTTTACAATAGTCCTGTAGTAGACGACTATAATGAACCGGTACATCCAGTATTAGATGTTACCCTAAAGATAATTATTACATTTCTAATGGGATTATTCCTTTTAGGATGGACAGGTTTAGTATTCCACCTTATTACTGATCCGTCTTCTTTTCAGAATGCCCAATTTGGTGTATTTGACTATTTGTAAAAATGAAACTATTTATCGTATTTTTACTTGGACTAAATGTAGCATTTGGACAAGTACTAGGCAAAACAACTACTGAAGACTATACTGCGGGATTTGAATCAAGAGAATCTATATGGTCAGTACCTGAATATAATGGTGATCCTGTAACTGTTGCTCTCTTAAATATCGGGGTTAGTAATGAAGTATTATCACAATATCCGGAACTAGGAGATTACCGTGTAGGTTTAGGTCTTACCAATATAACAATAGCTTTCTTGGATGAAACATTTAGATTTGAATTCGTTGAAACTAAAGACGAAATTAAAAATAGAATGGTTACTCAATATAAGGCATCCCAAAAGGGATTTACTGCAAACCAAATTAATATTATGGGTAAAATTGCCCTTGCTAAATATTTTTGTTATATAGAAGTATATGATTTTTCCATCACTGAAGATGAAAATATAAGTTTAAAAGATGGAGTTAAAAGCAACTTGGTAACCAGATTAGGTTTACAAGTTAAAATGGTAGATGCTGAATCAGGACTTTATATGACAGGTTCAGGATTAGGTAAAGCAACTACTACAAGAGAAATGACTCTACTAAATGATCAAAATTTAGAAGAGATAAAATTTAATCAATCATCAATTGGTACTTCAACTAAAAAAGCATTAGAGACAGCAGTAGCAAAAGTAGTTAAACGTATGATACGCAAGCGTATCTTTGATCATTAAAATGTGCAAAAACTATTTTACATATTATTCCTTTTTGTTTGTTTTACAACTGTAGGACAGACACAGACTATTACTCAAACTTTTATAGATAGATGCACAGGAGAAACTGAATATGTAACAGCAAATTTTGTTAATGGTCAAGCAACAGTTGCATTTTATAATCGTGTTAAAACCTTTACTTGGGCCGAATATACTAACGGTACTTTAGAAGCTTGGCTCAACGAAACTTATGCCTGGTGGGTAAGCTTAAGTCCATGTTCAACGAATACAGCAACAAACCAATCGGCACAACAAACATCCCAAAATGCAGCATCAAACGCCTCTAATGCCGCTGCAAATGCTACGAGCGGAACAACCTCAACAACAACGGGGACTACAACAGGTTCAACTTCTACTAATACAGGATCGACTTCAACAGGATCTTCTAATACGTCCAATAGTAACGCAAATTCAGGAAATGATTCAACAAATAGTAATTCATCTTCAAGTTCTTCGTCTTCAAGTTCATCGTCTGGTTCTTCGGATTCATCTAATAGCTCTTCGTCTGGCAACGATTCCTCTGGGTCTGGAGATGACCAATCTGGTAATTCGTCGAGCGGATCAGAAGGAGATTCGGGAGGCGAAAGCGAAAGTTCTGGCGGTGGAGGCGAAACAGAAGGAGATAATTCTGGCAATTCAGAGGAAGACAATTCAAATTCATCTGGTGAAGAATCCTCGGAAGAAGAAAGTAGCACTGAATCAGAAAGTACAGAAGATAGTGAAAGTGAAGAATCTGAATCAGAAGAAGTAGAAGAAGAGAGTACGGAAGAGGAATCATCTGAAGAAGAAAGTGAAGAAGAATCATCTGAAGAAGAGGAATCTGAGGAAAAAGAAGAAGATTCAGAAGAGGAAGATTCGGAAGAAAAAGAAAAAGAAAAGAAAAAACGAAACCCTATAGCATTAGCTGCTAATGTAATGACTCAATCGGGGCTAGATGGTACTTTAACCCAGGCAGCTAGTTTTGGTTTTTCACAATCCTCACTTACAGGTACTACAACTTACGCTGCTAATATAATGGTATGGGATAATTTACAACAATTTAGTTTAAGTTTATCTAAATCAGATGTATGGTTTAATTACGATAGGGAAGAAAAATTATTTTTATATAATCCTGAAACTAATAAAGAAGATCTATATTTTGGCTCCACTTACGGCAAAGGTTCAATTGATTACATACAATCAACATCTGCTTCCTTTATGTACATATATGGTACTAAAGTAGCATCTTTTGGGCTTAGTAATGTATATTTAGGTCAAAAAGAAAATTTTTGGAAAGGATTTGTAGGTGGATTTGCATTATCGGGTACAATTATAAACGTTGATGATTCTGTAATGATAATGCCTTCAGGAGTATTATTTGGTACTAAACCTTTCCCAACTAAAAGAGTTACCATTTCTCCTATGATAGCTTTAGCATTAAACCCAGTTTCTTATACATTTAGTACAAAAGAATCAGCATTTAAAGGTGAATTAGCATTAAACGAGCATGTAACTTATATAGTAGGTTCTAATTTTGATATTGGACTTACCCAAAGATTTAGATTTAATATTGGTGGTAATATAATAGGAACAACCCTTCCAGGAATTCCACTAACTTGGTCAGCAACTATTGGTTCTAAGTTTCAGTTTTAATATGTATAACAAATATTGTTTCACTAAAATTGTTACTTATGTTTAAATATTTAAAAAATAAATGGATGGCTTTTAAAAACATTTTTAAGGACAATAATGATATTAATGAAAAATCAGTAGTTGGTTTTGCTTCGTTTGCAGTTATGACAATTTTTGCATTCGTAGATTTAGCAACGGGATATTTTGGTAAAGATTTAGTAATTAATGAATTTATATATGATTCCTTTTTATTTATTACCTTAGGTAGCTTTGGTATTGCTGAAATTGGAAAAATATTTGGGGATAGAAAATAACTAATAAAAAACTTAGAATATGAGTTGTTACTCTAGAGAAGAAATTCAAATTGCAATGGAAAGTAAAGGATATAAATACTTTACAGGTGGTGATTGGGATGTAAATATTATTGGGGTTAGAAATTCAAAAACAAAAGGTAGAGTAACAAATGCCTTTGATGATTGTGTTACCATATCATATAAAGAAGATAGTGAATGGAAATTTCATTGCTACAAAGCTACAACAGACCCAGGCTCACATTGGGAACAAAATTTATTAAATAAAAAAGGAGTAGCAATTCTTAAACCAGGACAATATAGAGGTTCTCATGAATTAAGGTTACACCAAGGCAAATATTTAGCCTTAGGGCAAAAATCCCCAGTTAAAGTATATAGAGACAATAACAGAGATGGTAAATATGATTTACTAGAAGAAAATATTGATGAAGGTATCTTTGGAATTAATATCCACAGAGCAACCGGAAGATCGGGAGGAAAATCAATTAGAGTAGATAAATGGTCTGCTGGTTGTCAAGTAATAGCTGATAATGATGATTGGCATCAATTTTTAGATATATGTCAAACAGCAAGGGAGATTTGGGGTAACTCATTTACCTATACATTATTAGAAAGTAACGATATAATATAAGATGAAAACTACACAATCTATCATAGCACTTACAAGTATGTCAATAGGATTTATATGTTCCTACTTTATGGAACTCACAATGCATAATGCAGAACAATATCTAGCTATTACTACTTTAGTATTTGCTGATGGATTTTTTGGTATAATAGCAGGAATAAAAAGAGAGGGGTTTAAAACTTATAAAGCAATTAAGATTTTAAGAACCCTCATTTTTTGGGTTATTATGTTAACTTTAATATTAGTAATAGAAAAAAGTATACCCGGAGCTGGATGGTTAAGCGAAACTATGCTTATGCCCTTAGTAATATTTCAATTAATAAGTACTATTAAAAACGCATCAATGGCTGGGTTTATTAAAGCAAGTGTTTTAAATAAAATCTTAGATAATATAGACAAACATAAGGGGCTAAGAGAATAGGTTGCCCCCTCCCTACTTTTTTATTATATTTATTACCATGCTTAAAAGAATTAAACAAGGAATGTTCCCATTCCTAATTGGATTTTCTGCCCTGTCAGTTTCAGCTTCGGCTGCTTTCTATTCCGTTAGTGGCCTTAGCAAACTCTTTGCAGGAGCAAGTTTAGAAGTTATTATAATGGCTGGTTCATTAGAATTTGCTAAATTAGTTACAGCTTCACTTTTATATCAATATTGGGACACAATTAATAAAACCTTACGAACTTATTTATCTATAGCAACTATTATATTAGTATTAATTACTAGTATGGGTATTTATGGGTTTTTAAGTGCTGCTTACCAAGAAACATATTCTAAATTAACAGCTGTAGAAAATGAAAAAGCTTATATCCAACAAAAAATAAATTTTTATGATACAGATGTTTCAAGATATGATGAAGAACTTAAAAGAATTTCTAATAACATTAGTACTCTTTCCAATGCTAGGTCTCAATCAATCGAAGTACGAGACACCTCGGTGGTTGGGGGCGTTAGACGAACAATATCAACTTCCGAACTTAGGGCTGCACAAGCTAGAATTAAAGTTGAGGAAGAAAATAGAAAAAATGTTCAATCACAACGCGAAATAGCCGCAGACAGTTTACGTAAATTCCAGGTACAAGTATTAGAACTAGATAATAACACCGAGGTAGCTGGGGAATTAGGGCCATTGCAATATCTATCGGGTTTAACTGGTATTTCTATGGATAAAATTATAAACTGGTTATTACTTATTATAATATTTGTATTTGATCCCTTAGCAATATCTCTTGTAATTGCTGCTAATTTTGCTTTTACTCAAGCTTATCCAAAAAAGAAATATAGAGAAAATTTATATGGAGAAAAAGTTGAAGATAAATTTTCAGAATGGGATAATTTAGAAGATATTGAAGTTAAAGATGCTGAAAGAGAAGATGAACGTAAACATTGGGAAAATATAACAGGTCAAATCCAGGATGGAAGCATGTTTAATGAAGAAAAATTTAATATTTTAGATTTAAATAAAGATGGAAAAATTAGTAAAGCAGAATTAGTACTTAATAAAATAAAACAACTTAGGTCTGAACTAAAATTAGTAACATCAAAATTAGATAAAAATAGAATTCAGAAAAAAATAACGGACCTTAAAATTAAACTATATGACGATGATACTACAAAAACTTATTAATTTTTTAATATTTCTCCCTTTATTTGTTCAAAGTCAGTTAATAACAACTGACATTTTTACTGTTCAGTATGACCAAGAAAAAGAACAACCCGTATGGGTAGAATATAAAGTGCAATGTCCTAGAGGAGAAGCTTCTAGGCAGGGAATGGATTTTTATAAAGATAATGAAATCCATACTTCAGATAATGATGATTATAAAAATAACATTTGGGATAAAGGCCATCTTGCCCCTGCAGCTTCATTTAATTGTAATAAAGAAACACTATATAAAACCTTTACATATCTAAATTCAGCATTACAACATCAGGGACTAAATAGGGGTGTTTGGAAAGAATTAGAGGCATTTGAAAGAAATTTAGCTAATTTTTATGAAGTTAAAGTTAGAGTTGAAGTATATTTTTCTAATAAAAGAGTACCAGGAGGTGCTACTATCCCATCCGGATTTAGAAAAATGATAACTTTTGGGGGTAAACAATATGTATTTGCTTTTCCAAATATTGATACTAAAGGAACAAAGTGGATAGATTATTTGGTAGAGTAAAATAAGTTTCGTATATTTAAGGCAAATAAAAGTTATATGTTTAATCCTTCTTTATCAAGGAAACAAGTCGAAGAACAATTATCACAATATCAAAAACTAAATTATAATCAATTTAGATGGTGGAGGTTATATGCGCCAAAAAATAAACCGTTAGATAACCGTCAACCTCTTCGTGATCGTATACTTAATGGTGATTTTGATTTTTCATGTTATAAAGCGCAAATATATTTAGTTGAATATCAATTAAATGATATTTTAAAAGAATGTGGGATGGATTATGCTAAATATCTAGAAAAAACTCAAGTTATTAGAGCACGAAGAAAACGTCTAATTGAGGATTTCGAAAAGGATGAAGCTGAAAGATTACGTTCATTAACAGTTGAATTTACCAAATATTTCAAATGTAATAGAGAACAAGTTGAAGAAGAAATGTTAAATTGTAGTGGCTCCCTAATAGATCTTTATTATATTATAGAAGAAAAGTATAAAATAGTCCATATGCCCCATCCTTTAAAGCGTAGAAGACGACCAAAAAAAGTTATATAAATGAAAGTATCACATGAAGTACCTAGATGTTTATTAACATCATCCCCTGAATTTAATGATTATGATTATGCTCTACCTCACTTGTTTGACCAAGATGAGGAGTATTTACAATATTTTATGGATGCAAAAGCAAATGGTCGTTATATTATAATGGATAATTCACTTCATGAATTAGGGGAAGCATATAATCATAAAAGATTACGTTATTGGGTTAGTATAATAGAACCAGATGAATTTATAGTACCTGATGTTTGGATGAAATGTGCTGAAACGGCGGCACAAGCTAAATATTGGTTACAGTTTAAATATCCGAAAAAAACAAAACTTACTGCTGTAATTCAGGGTGAAAATAAAAATCAAGCATATTTGTGTGCTAATTTATTAGCAAATTTAGGTTATAAAAAATTATGTGTATCTTATGGTGCTACTTGGTATAATGATTTTTTCCCACATACTAACGCAGATATGGGAAAAGCATTAGGTAGAGTACGATTTGTACAAGGTTTATTAAATTTAAAAGAATTAAAGGATATTAAGTTTCATTTATTAGGATGTTCAATTCCCCAAGAATTTGGTTGGTATGATGATAATTTAAGAATTGAATCAATTGATACTTCAAACCCTGTAATGGCTGCCTTAGATGGGATACGATATAGTAGTAATGGTTTAAATTATAAACCAAAAGCAAATATGAATGATTATTTTGGTATTGACTTTAAAGACGTTGATTATTCAAATATAGTTCATAATACAACAGTTTTTAGAGAAATAAATAACATTAAAAAAGTAGATATATGGCAGAATTTATAAGACATGCATTAGGACTTTGTGGAGAGCACTATCATCCAAATTTATGGACTCTTTTAATAGGAGGAGTTGGATTTTCAACTATTTTTTCGTATGTTCGATCATATATAAAATGTAAATTTAAACAAGCGTTAGCCTATACGCGAAATACCTGGCAAAAAATTAAATTTTAAATTATGGCAAAACACGTAGTAGTTTCGTTAAGTGGTGGAATGGATAGCAGCACCCTATTGTTAAGAGCTATCAATGAATACGATACTGTAACAGGTATTTCATTTGACTACGGTCAAAAACACAGAGTAGAGTTAGAAAGAGCTCAATCATTAATCGATTACCTTGCAAGTAAAGGTCACAAAGTAAATTATCGCCAAATTAAACTAGATGGATTAGTAGATTTACTAGATTCAGCTTTAGTTCAAGGTGGTGATGATGTACCAGAAGGACATTATGAGCAAGATAATATGAAAGAAACAGTTGTACCTAATAGAAATAAAATGTTTGCTTCTATTACTCAAGCTGTAGCTTTATCTATTGCAAATAAAACAGAAGAAACTTGTGATATTGCTTTAGGTATTCATGCAGGTGATCATGCTGTTTATCCTGATTGTAGACAAGAATTTAGAGATGCAGATGATGCAGCTTTTAGAATTGGTAATTGGGAAGCTGATAGAGTAGGTTATTTTACTCCATATTTAAATACAGATAAATTTGGTATCTTAAAAGATGGAGAAGTATTATGTGATAAATTAGGGATTGAATTTGATGAAGTTTATAAAAGAACAAATACATCTTATAAACCTTATCCATCAGGAAATTCAGATTATAAATCAGCTTCTTCAGTAGAACGTATTGAAGCATTTATTGCTTTAGGCCGTAAAGACCCTGTTCAATATGAAGACGAAACAGGGCCTGTATCATATGAAGTAGCAAAAGCTGCAGTAGAAAAAGTTTTAGCGGATTATGGAAATGAAGCTGAAAATACTGTTGTATTAGGTTTAGATTAAAGTTAAGAGAGGTAGTGAAGCTGTAGTTAATGACGGTGCTAAAAGGATGAAAAAAGGTTTATAGTAATCCGAGCGTAAGCAAATCATTAATCAGAAACCTTGAAAGACCCGAAACCTCTTTTATTTAAAAGTTGTCCTTAAGTACCCGCATCGCACAGCAGGGCTAAGTAAGATGGAATTTCTGTTGCGAGAACCAGAATGCTTATACGACGACTATAATATCCCGTGGTGTAATTGGTAACACGTCTGGTTTTGGTCCAGAAGAGTATAGGTTCGAGACCTGTCGGGATAACAAAATTTAGTTATATGAAGGATTTTAATAATATTGAAAAGGATAGAAAAAATTTAGAACATATGCCTGATCAAAAATTACATCAGGCTATTAGTTTTATTAAATCAGGAATCAGAATAGTTGGATATGGACTTTTACTATATAACGTGCCAATTGCAGTAGGAGTTCTTATATTTAGTGAAGCAATTGGTATAATCGAAGAATTAGTATAAAAAATTAAATTATGGGACAAAAAAGAATATTGTATTTCTCAGCAGCATGGTGTGGACCGTGCAAAACGTTAGGACCTATCATAGAATCAGTAGCAGACCAAGTTAATTACCAAAAAATTGATGTTGATAACAATCAAGATTTATCTATTAAATATGGAGTTAGAAATATCCCAACTTTAATTTTATTAGATGAAACTGGTGAAATTAAAGGTAGAAAAGTAGGTTTACAAACAAAACAAGATATTTTAAATTTTTATAATGGGTAAATTTCAATCAAGTAAAGTATTTGACGGGTTTTCAACCGTATTTCGTCAATGGAAAGCAGAGACAACACACTGTAGATTTGTACATGGTTATGGGATTTCTTTTAAAGTATACTTTGAAGGTGATTTAGATGAAAGAAACTGGGTGTGGGATTTTGGTGGTATGAAAAGAGCAAAAGGTACCATTGATGGTATGTCCCCTAAAGAATGGATGGATTTTATGTTTGACCATACTTTAATTGTAGCTGAAGATGATCCCTATGCTAAAGCATTTGCCCAAATGCATGAAGCAGGAGTTGCCCAAGTTAGATTTATACCTGCTACAGGAGCAGAAAAATTTGCAGAATATATTTTTAATAAACTTAATGAATTTGTTTTTCCTGAAACAGATGGAAGAGTAAGAGTAACTAAAGTAAAATTTATGGAGCATGGAAAAAATGCAGCATATTACAGTGAATAAAAAACCACTTAAAAAAATTTCTTATGGAGCATAAAAAGCTAAAGCGTATTGAAGATTACGATAAAAATCTTCCAATTGTAGAAGTTTATACTGCAGTTCAATCTGAAGGCTCAAGAGCAGGATATCCAACAGTAGTAATTAGGACTACAGGTTGTACTCATAGGTGCTACTTTGGGGAAGGTGGATGGTGTGATTCATGGTATACAAGTATTCACCCAGAGAAAGGGCAATATACCTTTAATGATATTATTAATAAGTATAAGGAGAATCCACATATTAAAGAAATGATGCTTACAGGAGGTTCGCCTACTATGCATCCTGCTTTAGTAAATGAGTTAACACACTTTGCACATGAAAATGATATTTTTATTACTATCGAAACTGAAGGGTCTCATTTCCTTCCTACTGATTATCCTATTAATTTACTTAGTATTTCTCCTAAATTTAGTAATAGCGTTCCCGTTGTTGGTGTTGCTACTCCTCAAGGAGGAATTACTGACGAAAGGATGGTTAAAAAACATAATTCGAAAAGGCTGAATTATGAAGCTATAAAACAATCAATAGCTTATCATTCTGATTTTCATATCAAACCAGTATGGGATGGTAAAGATGAAGATGCATTAGCTGAAATCATGGATTGTATTGAAAAATTAGAGGTATCTCCTGATAAAGTATGGTTTATGCCCGCTGGGGATTCAAGAGAATCTTTATTTAAATCTTATCCTGTATTATTTGATTGGGTTAGAGATAATGGTTATAGAATGACTTGGCGCCCACACATTATAGCTTTTGAAGATCAAAGAGAGGTATAATGAAAAAAGCTTGGAGGTATTGGGCTAGGGCTTTAGGTGAAAAGATAGGAGAAGATAATAAAAAAGCAGATAGAGTTGCTTTAATTAGAACTATTATTGTACTTTATGCTATTACAGTTGATACTTTTATATTATTAAATATTTTAAAAGGTTGGTTTGGATAAGTCAGAAGCTCTTCGTATATTAGAGGAAATAAAAGATAATGTAAATACATGCTGTGCTATTACTATGGAGCCAGATGATGTATTAGTACTAATAGATAAATTAGAAAGTTATATAAATGGAGAATAAACGTAGAAAAATCCACGAAGAATTAGAAGTGGTAAAAGTAGGTTATGCAAATGGGGTAGCACCTGGATTCCCTTTTACAGAAAAAGAAAAATCATCAATGATTAATGAAGCAGAAGAAGCTTACGGTAAGTTTTTAGATGCATTAAAATGTGATTGGAGAAATGATCCTAACTCAATGGAAACACCTCGTCGTGTAGCTAAAGCTTATGTAAATGATTTATGGGAAGGTAGATACACAGCAATGTCCCCAATTACATCATTCCCATCTGATGGCTATGATGGTGTTATTATAGAACGTAATATACCATTAAATTCAATGTGTTCTCACCACCACCAAACAATTGGAGGAGTAGTTCATATTGGTTATATAGCAGGAGATGAAGGTAGAGTAATAGGATTATCTAAATTGAATCGTATTGTAGAATTATTTGGTCGTAGAGGTGCTATCCAAGAACAATTAACTTCAGCTATTCATAATGCTGTAGATAAAATTACAGAAAATAATAAAGGTGTTATTGTTACTATAGTTGGAACTCACAATTGTGTATCTTGTAGAGGTGTTAAACATCAAGGAGCAGCTATGATTACTACTAAAGCATCAGGTGCTTTTAGAGATGATACAAACCAAGCTCGTAAAGAGTTTTTTGATAGTTTAAAAATTAATAACGGAGGACATAATATTTAATCATGTTAAAAATAGAAGAAAATAAAATAGCTGTTAGTTGGTGGGATATGGCAGATCTTATAAAAGATTTAGCTGAAAAAATTCCATTTGAAGTACCATTAGCTGACTCAATTTATGGTATTCCTAGAGGGGGAATGATTCCTGCTGTTTGGCTATCACATGAAACTGGTTTACCTTTAGTACAAACAGTGGGTAAAAATACTTTAATAGTAGATGATATGACAGACAGTGGAGTTACTATGAATGAAATGCCGGGATAATGGACTGCAGTATTATTTCATAAACCACATACCTCATGTTTTACTCCTAATGTTTATAGTAAACTACATGAGGGAGATGAATGGCTTGTTTTCCCTTGGGAAAAATCAACAGCACCTGCAATACAAGATTATTTAAATAAAGAGGAAAAATGGGTAAACAATTAGAATTATTTAGCAAAGCCGACGTGCCCTTTGTTAATGAAGTAGAAATTTTTAATCGCACGTTCGGAAAACCAAACAATTATGAACCAACAATACCAGAAAAGAAGGAGTGGCAATTCGTATACGACTTTGTACTTGAAGAATTGGAAGAATATAGACAGGCTTGCGAAAACGGAGACATCGTGGAAGTTTTGGATGCTTTGTGTGATATTGCTTATGTTTCCCTTGGGAACGGTACTATGTTACACGGCCTTAAAGATAAGATATGGCCAGCATATCAAGAAGTACAAGGAAGCAATATGTCGAAGTCTTGTAGCACTGAGGAAGAAGCCATGGAGACTGTCACCGTCCGTTCTAAAGAACAAGCTGAGTCATGTCACTATGAAAAAGTAGAAGATAGATATGTTGTATATAGAACACGTGATCGTAAAGTGATGAAATCAATCAATTATTATAGACCAGATCTCCAACAGTTTTTTACAGGAGATGAACTACAAAAATTTCATAATGCAAGTTTAGGAATATAATGTATAAAAAATGTTATCAAGGTAAAAAATTAGGTCATAATGTTTGGGAAATGCATCTATGGGATGAAAAGGGACACCAAATTATTCCTTATGAAAACATAGCATATCAAGAATGTAAGGAAGAAGATCACACTAATATTGGATTAAATGGTGAATATTTAAAACATACTAATAATTGGTACTTTTCTAAAAACCCAAATTATAGTGATAAAAATACCCCTGGGCTTCATTTCCATGATATGAAAGTTCATCAAAAATTCTTAGTTGAAAGGTATGGAGTTAATGATGTACCTTCTACAGGACATAGAGAAGTATTTTTTGATATTGAGTGTGAAATTGGAGGTGCATTAACTGAAGATTATATTGAAAGTGCACCAATGCCTATTACTTCAATAGCTTGGTGGGATAAAACACCTGATACTTGGCATATTTTAATTCTTGATAAAAAGAATCAACTTAAACATACTAAAGCTAGGAATAAAGAAATTATACCTTGTAGTACTGAAAGCCAATTACTAGCTAAATTTATTGAGATAATTAGAGATATAGACCCCGATATATTAATCGGTTATAATTCAGATTATTTTGATATACCTTATTTATACTATAGAATGTGTAATACAATAGGTAAGGAATTTGCTGACCATTTATCACCTTTAGGTAAAGTAGAATCTAAGAAATTTTCTAAATTTTTCTATAAACGAAATCAATATGTTGATATTGTAGGAGTTGAATCACTTGATTATATTCGTTTACATAAAAAATATAGTTGGAAAGATGAACCAAGCTGGAAATTAGATGCTATTGGGAAGAAATATGTTGGTATGAATAAAGTTGAGTATGAAGGAAATTTAGATCAATTATTTGAAACCGATATACAAAAGTTTATTCAATATAATTTTGTTGATGTTGAAATCCTCCAAAAATTAGATGAAAAATTACAATATATTGCTTTAACTAAAAACTTATCCCATAAAGGTAAACATAATTATAGTGAAGTTTATTCTAATAGTGTAACTCAAGATGGAGCAATTTCAGCTTATTTATTATCTCAAAATATAATCCCACCACCTAAAGAACCTAATCCACAAAAGAAAGATGGTTATGCTGGAGGATACCTTTTTTGCCCCAAAGCGGGATTATACAAGTATATGTTTGATGAGGATTTAACATCACTGTATCCATCTATAATCATGTCTATTAACATAGGTAAAGAAACATTCGTGGGTCGTATTATAGATGCAGATGACCGCAATAATAGATTAGGTCTTAATGATTTAAAAGAGCGTGATCCTGAAGAAAAATTATTGGTAGAAAATTCAAAACGAAAACAAACCTATGTTAATGCTAGTAGATTAGTTGAAATGATCAAACAAAACAATTTAGCTGTAGCAGCTAATGGTTCAATGTTTAGAACAGATAAGGAATCAGTACTATCAACTATATTAAAAAAATGGTTTGAAGAACGTGTTTTGTATAAAGGGCGTATGAAAAAAGCATATAAATCTGGAGATAAAGAAGCAGGTGAATATAATCATTTAATGCAATACACAATGAAAATTTTGCTTAATAGCTTATATGGAGCTACAGCTTTACCTTCATTTAGGTATGGAATGAACCATTCAATATTAAGTGAAGCAATTACATTATCAGGACACAGAATTATACAGGAATCAGCTCTGTGCGCTAATAGACATATGAATAAAGTTATGCGTGGGGAATTAAAACTAAAATTAACCACAGACCAAGAAGAAAAATATGATCCTTCTCCTTTTCAATCTGGTTCTATTGAAGATGAAAGGTATTCTGATTTAAATGGTTCAACTAAAGTCTTAGGAAGAGATTTTGTTAATAGTTAAAATATGAAAACATATTCAAAATCAGTAGAAAGACCTTGGGGGGAGTATGAAGTATTAGCTGACTATTCATATACTAAAGTAAAAAGAATATTTGTAAAACCAGGCCAAAGATTATCATATCAATATCATGCTAAAAGACAAGAACAATGGACTGTAGTTCATGGAAACTTAACTATAATTTTAGATGATGAAAAAGTATTCAGAGGTCCTGGTGGGTCAATTAGTATTCCTTTGGGAGCCAAACATAGAGCTTGGAATGAAACTGATGAATGGGTTGAATTTATAGAAGTACAAACTGGTACTTATTTTGGAGAAGATGATATAGTAAGATTAGAAGACGATTATAAAAGAAATTAATATGGCACTAAAAAAACAATCAATTAGAAAAAACATGCATATTACAGAAAACGGTAAACCTGTTTCTAAAGATGTTTTAATTACTAGGAGTGAAGCTTGGAATGAAGTCCAAGAAAATTTATTTAGAAAAATGCTTAAGCAAGGAGGTACATTCAAAGTTGCTGGGATTAAATATAAAATAGAAATTGAAGAAAGAAACGATTTAGATTCAAATAGACAAGCCCCAGTTAATTTACCTCCAATCCCAGGAGAAAGATCATTTTAATATGAAACATTTAGAAGAAACACCTTGGTGGATTTGCGATGTAGATGATGAAAATTATTGTGCCTATGTTGACACCGATTCTAATTATTTTAATGCCGAACCTATATTACTTCATTTATATCCTAATTTTGAAGAATTATCCGATAAAGAAAAAGATAATAAGTTAGAAGAAGTAGCATTAGCCTACCAAGATATTATTACTGATCATTATGATATTTTAGCTAAAGAATGTTTTAATGTTTCAGAACATAGACTTGAAATGAAAACTGAATGTGTAATTAGATCAGCTTATTTTAGGGCTACTAGACGTTATGCACAGTGGATTACTAAACAAGAAGGCATTGAAAAAGAAACTTTAGATATTAAGGGTTTAGAGTTTATGAAAGCTAATTTTCCACCTATTTTAGGTGAATTTTTTAATGATATACTCCAACAAGTACTTAAGGGAGAAGAAAAATCAAACATAATTGATCAGATTAAAATATTTAAAAAACAAATATTAGGTGGAGAAATTCCACTAGCAAAATTAGGTAATCCTACAGCAGTAAAAAAACTTGAAAAGTATTCTGGTACAAGTGCTAGAGCAGGTGAGATGTTTACTGAAATACTTAAAGGAGCTCCTGCACCTGTAAGGGCAGCTATTAGATACAATGATTTATTAAAATTATGGAAATTAGATAGAAAACATAATTTAATAACAATGGCTGATAAAGTTAAATGGATTTATTGTAAAGATAATCCATACAAAATAGAAGCATTAGCATTTTTTGATTATGATATTCCTGAAAAAGTACAAGATTTTTTAGATAGATATGCTGATAGACAAAAAGTATTTGATTCAATATTACTAAATAAATTAGAAGGATTTTTTAGTGATCTACAATGGTCATTAGATCTAAATCCTTATACAAATGCATTAAGTTCGTTTGAAATTTAAGATAAAATTCGTATATTACAGTTATGATAAATAAGAGTACACTTACATCAGTTATTTCCAAATATTACTTAAATGGTTTAAATAACCAAGTAAAATGGAGAATTAAAGATAATCAACTTACTATTTACGCAGGTGAATCAGGTAGAGTATGTAAAATAGAACATAGTAATTTCCCATTAGAAGATGCTGAATTAGGTGTATTTGATACACATAAATTGAGTAAATTAATATCTATTACTAATGGTGATTTAATGGTTTCGTTAGAAAAAATCAAAGCAGTTTATACTAAAATACATTTTGCGGATGCTAATTTTGATTTAACTTATTCACTAGCTGATATTCTTATACTAGGCAAAAATACCTATTATGAAGACCCTGAATCATTTGAAATGGAGCTTGATTTAACTAGAGAAGATATTGATCACCTAATTAAAGCTAAAAGTGCATTGACTGATGTAAATAATATGTTAATTACCAGCACTACAGACATGGATGGTACAAATATTTGTGAGTTTATATTTGGTGACAATACAGGATTTTCTAATAAAATTACGTATCAAATACAAGGTAATATAACTAAAAGTGGTATAGAAATACCTTTTGATTCTGATATATTCAAAGATATTTTAAATGCCAATAAAGATATGGATAGTGGTACATTAAAACTATCAGAACAAGGAATGTTAAAATTAAATTTCCATTCAGAAGAAGTAAAAAGTGAATACTTTATCGCGAGAAATGAGTAAACACATATGTATAATAGAACATAAGATTGTAGCTAGGGCACGTTGTTATGTTTAAATTAAATTAACCGAGAGCTTCGGCCTCACAAAACTAAATGATATGAGTACATTACAATTATTGGAAAGGCATATAAGTCCTTTCGACATTTTATTCAGAAATCTCTTCAATGCTGAGAGTCAATTTCAACCAGCATTAAATTCCAAACAACCTCATCCCGTTAATATTTTTTATGATGATAAAGGACTTCATTTTGAAGTTGCCTGTACTGGGTTAACTAAAAAAGATGTTGATATTGACATAGAGGGGGATGTTTTAAAAATTAGTTATAAAAAACCAAAAGAAGAAGTGTTCCATGAAGGAACAATTTACAATGGTTTATCTAAAAAATCCTTTGATTTAGGATATAAGATAGCTCCTAAGTTTGATTTATCAATTACTGAAGCAGAAATGGCAAATGGTTTATTAGAAATTACTGTACCATTAGCTGAAGATGCTAAACCAAAATCAATTAAAATTAAATAAAAGTTATATTAAAAAAGCGTGTCCTAGCGCAATATTATTCGTATATTCACGTTACAAATAAATAAGTTATATGGCTAGAAAAGCAAAATCACTCACTACAATTTCAGACCCTTTAATGGAACCTTACTTTATCACAAAAGATGAAATGTGTTACACGGTTAACGAAAGAATTATTCCAAATAAGGATCATTTTAGATCTAAGGGAAATGGTACTGAATATTCAAAACCCCAAGGATTTTATCCTGAATTTCAACAAGCACTTACTAAAGTTGCTAAGGAAAAATTGCACACTCGAAAGGACTATGAATCTCTTTTTGAGTTTTTAAATGAATTTAAATTAATAGAAACTAATATTAAAAATTATACAGATGGCCTTAGAAGCACTATTTGATGCGGTTATAGTAAAACCAATCGAAACAGAAGAAACCATTTATGGTAATATCATAGTACCAGATTTAGGTAAAGAAAAAAATGAAACGGGGACTGTTATTGCAGTTGGTCCTGGAAAATCTACAATTACAGGAGATTTTATTCCTACACAAATAAAAATAGGAGACATGGTAGTATTACCTACTATGGGATTCACAAAACTTCCATATGATGGAGAAGAGTTTTATGTAGGTCCTGAGAACCAAATTTTAGCTAAAATTACTGAAACAGTTGATGTAGCAGAAATATTAGAAGAAACTAAAGAATCATTAACCCAAGAAGAAATTAAAGATTTATCAAATGAGTAAACAAGTTATATTAGGTTCTGAAGCAAGAACAAATTTAGTTAAAGGAATTGATACGTTAGCTGATGCTGTAGTATCAACATTAGGACCAAATGGTCGAAATGTAGTAATTGCAAATGAACAAGGTGCACCCCAATCAACAAAAGATGGTGTTACCGTTGCTAAATCAATTACATTAAAAGATCCTAATCAAGAATTAGGGGTACAGTTGGTAAAACAAGCTGCGATTAAAACGGCTGAAAAAGCAGGAGATGGTACAACTACTTCTACTTTATTGGCTAGAGAAATGATTAAAGCAGGATTAACAGCTTTAAATAATAATGAAAATGCAGTACAAATTAAAAGAGATATTGACTCTACAGTTAAAGAAGTAGTAAATAATCTTAAAAATAATATTGCAGAAGATATTTCAGGTGAAGAACAATTAGAACAAATTGCAACAATTTCTGCTAATAATGATCCTGAAACTGGGAAGTTAATTGCTACCGCAATTGAAAAAGTTGGAATGGAAGGGGTTGTTCATATTGAAGAGTCTAAAACAGGTGAAACGTATTTAGAAACTGTTGAAGGGTTACAGTTTGATAGAGGGTATAAATCACCATATTTTGTTACTAATAATAACACAATGACTTCTACATTAGAAAACCCCTTAATTCTAATTGCTGACCAGAAATTAACCCAAGTAAAAGAGTTATTACCTATTTTAGAAAGTGTATCTACTCAAGCAAGGTCACTTTTAATTATTGCTGAAGATATTGATAATGAAGCTTTAGCTACTCTTATTGTTAATAAAATGAGGGGTACAATGAAAGTGTGTGCTGTAAAAGCACCCGATTTTGGAGATAGACGTAAATTAGTCCTAGAAGATATTGCCATCACAACTGGAGGTGTAGTTTTTGATAAACAAAAAGGAATGAAACTAGATAAATTTAGTTGGGATTGGTTTGGTGAAGCTCGAACAATAACAATAGGAAAAGAACAAACAACAATTGTAGATGGAAAAGGAGGAATTGAACCAATTGAAGCACGTATTGAAGAGTTACAACAACAAGTCAGTAAAGCAACAACGGCGTTCGAAACAGAAAAACTTCAAGAAAGACTCGCGAAATTCACAGGAGGAGTAGCGATTATTCATGTAGGTGGAAACACTGAAACTGAAATGAAAGAGAAGAAAGATAGAGTTGATGATGCACTACATGCAACAAAAGCTGCTATTGAAGAGGGAATAGTACCAGGAGGTGGAACTGCATTATTATATGCATCTTCAGGTCTAGAAGCAAAAACAACAGGAGCTAAAATTGTAATTGAAGCTTGTTCTAAACCTTTTAACCAAATTTTAGTTAATGCTGGATTTGATAAAGTTAAGGGACAAATTTTATCTGATAATTTAGTTAACTCTGGAAATGATACATGGGCGGGGTATAATATTAAAACTGATGAAATAGTCAATATGAAAGAATCAGGTATTATTGATCCCACTAAAGTAGCTAGAACAGCTTTAGAAAATGCAGCATCAGTTGCAGGTACAGTATTACTTACAGAATGTACAGTAGTAAATGAACCAAGTGAAGATAATAATAATCAACCTCAAATAGATCCTTCTATGATGGGGATGATGTAATAATTAATAAATAAAAAGTAAAAAAATGACAAAAAATGAAATCTTTGAGATTATTGAAGAAAACTTTAATATCTTAGCAGCAGAAAACAATGGAACAACAAAAGCAAGTCAAGCACGAGCAAGAAAAGCGGCACAAGCTATTAAGCGCGTAATTACAGATTATAAAAAAGCATCTGTGGCTGAGTCCAAATAATTTCGTATATTACTACAATGAAAACAGAATTAATTGAAGGTAAGATATTAATTGCTAATAGAAAGCCACCTGGTGACAGGTGGCAATTAGCAGATGAACCTGAAGGTAGAATTTATAAAAGTATAACAGATACTTTAGAAGCATATATGCATAAAACTGGATTTAAGGGGCATTATAGATTAGAACCCTTACAAAGCAGGTTATATGCTATAGAAGAACAAGAAATCGAAATTAAACCAGAACCAATTAAAACATATAACATATATGGGGAGTTCGGAGAATAGCCTATTAGTAGAAAAATATAGACCATCTAAATTAGAAAACTATGTTGGTAATGAAAATATTAAAAAATCAATATCTAAATATTTAGAACAGAATGATATTTTAAATTTAATATTCTATGGACCAGCTGGTACAGGAAAAACTACTTTGGCAAAACTTTGTGTTCAAAATCTTGATTGCGACCATCTTTATATTAATGCCTCTGATGAAAGAGGTATTGAAACGATTCGAGATAAAGTACAAAGCTTTGCGAGCGTTGCTTCTTTTAAACCACTTAAAGTGGTTATTTTGGATGAAGCTGATTTTCTTACTATACAGGCGCAGGCTTCACTCCGCAATATCATTGAAACTTTCTCGCGTACGACAAGGTTTATTATGACTTGTAATTTTGTAGAGCGTATCATTGATCCTCTACAATCTAGATGTCAAGTACTTAAAATTGTACCCCCAACTAAAAAAGATGTTGCTAAACATTTGCATTGGATTTGTAATGAAGAATCAATTTCACATGAATTAAATGATTTAGTACCACTAGTTAATCAATATTATCCTGATTTACGCAAATGTATCAATACTATACAATTATCAACTATGGATGGTGGGGCAAATAATTTATATCTTAATTTAGACCAATCAATATTAGTATCATCTAATTATATAGATAAAGTTATTATAGCACTATCAAATAAATCTAAATTTAATGATGTACGTCAAATTATAGCCGATGCTAATGTAGATGATTTTGATGAATTATTCAAATCATTATATGAAAGAGCATCTGAATATCTACCAGGTAAAGAGGGTACAGCAGCTATTTTAATAAATGAACACCAATATAAAGCAAATTTCCGCATCGACAAGGAAATAAATACAATGTCGTTAATTCAAAACTTAATAAATAATAAATAATTATGGAACAACAAATTCAACAACCTCAAATTGACTTAAAAAACACTAGTGAAGTAAAAAACTTTAATGGTGGGTCAATTTTTCAACAAGGAGTAATTTTACGTAAAGTATCTAAGTTTGTAGCGGGTACAGATGAAGATGCTTTATTACCTATTCCTGTATTTTATGATCCTGAAACAAACAAAATTTTAACTGATTCAGTGCCTAAAGACTTAAGAGAAGAAATGGCAGATGAATTGTGCTAATATTTTTGATTGGTTAAAATGTATTAATACTACTAAACCTTCTGTTGAGTCATTTTCTGATAAAGATTGGGAGGTTTGGAATAGTTATATGATTCATAGATTTATATCAATGAATCCTGATTATTTAGAAATAGTAAATTATATACAAGATTTTCCACCTCAAGAAAAAAGGATGATATATTCTATTTATAAAGAATTTATCCCTAAAAATAATAAATGGAATAAATATGTTAAATCTAAAGTAAAACAACCAAACAAAGATTTAGTAGACCATATCAAAGATTACTTTGAATGTTCAAGTAAAGAAGCAAAAGAATATATAAATATATTGGCTACCCCAGAAATAAATCGTATATTAGCGAATAGAGGATTAGATAAAAAAGAAATAAAACCATTATTAAAATGACAAAGGAATTATACACTATGTTAAAAACATCTGCTGAAGCAGATAAAGCAAAAGCATTATTATCACTTGAATTATTAGGTAATAAAGCAGTTGGTATTGGAGATCACTCAACAGAAGACTTTTATAAGAATGCTGAAGAAGCACTTATGATATTAGTTGATGCTGATGATAGGTTAGGAACATTAGAACAATACTTTAATATTAACCGACCAGTACAAGTAAATGGGTGATATAATAACTAAATACCACGAAATAATGAGTGATAGAGAAATTATGGACGCTAAACGTCCCAATGAAGCTGCAGTAAGAACATTTGAAAAAGAATACCCCGAATTATCTAAAGAATTCAAAAATATTCAAAAAGAAATGTATGAAATGTTTGCTCGTAAGCATATGGATTATGGCTTAAATAACATTGCTTTAGGTGGAGATATTGTTAATAATAGCGATGATAAAAAATTCTCATTAACTGGGTTAGCAATTAGATTAACTGATAAAATTAGCCGACTAAAAAACCTTATAGTACATGGTAAAAACTATGTAAAAGGTGAAGGAATGGAAGATACGTTTATTGATATAGCTAATTATGGAATAATTGGTTTGTTAGTAGGACGTGATAAATGGAAAAAATAGATTTTGGCTAAAAAAATCCCAAAAATTGTAAGGGAAATTAGAAATAATCCCCCACAACCCGTTAATTATGCATATCAAAAGAATATATCTTATTCTCAGATGTCTATATTTAGAGGGTGTCCCCATAGATGGAAATTACAGTATAAAGATAAGATAAAAAGATTTACTTCATCTATCCATACTGTATTTGGAACTGCTATACATGAAGTAATGCAACATTATTTAGATATAGCATATGATCAATCATTTTCAGTTGCTGATAGGGAGATTAATATGGAAGAATTTTTCCAAGAAAAATTTATAGGTGAATACCAAAATCAATATAAAAAAAATAATGATCAACATTTTTCTTCGGCTGAAGAAATGAGAGAATTTTATGAAGATGGAATTAGTATATTAAATTGGTTTAAGAAAAAAAGATCTAGATACTTCCAAAAACGAGGTTGGCACTTAGTTGGTTGTGAAATACCATTAGTAATAGCGCCAAATAAAATGTATAACAACATATTATACGCGGGGTTCCTAGATGTCGTCATGTACCATGAACCAACAGAGACATTTAAAATAATCGATATTAAAACCAGTACTCGTGGATGGAGAGAGCAAGATAAGAAGAATGAAGATAAACAATATCAGTTACTTTTATATAAACAATACTTTAGTGAACAATATGGTATTCCATTAAGTAA
>JACLAD010011868.1_pt1 | contig 28387 bp, 9 predicted proteins | sample 8027901 | NCBI WGS metagenome assembly JACLAD01 (sample SAMN15725071, study PRJNA655200) | protist metagenome | isolation source: fluorescence activated cell sorting (FACS) single amplified genomes of... | place: Spain: Blaines Bay Microbial Observatory, Mediterranean Sea | collected 2016-07-05 | reverse complement strand
AATTAGCGGCAATACTTCTCAAACAACAGCTGCATTGCTGACAGAATCCTCAAAAGTTGTCTTGTCTGCTTCCAATACAGTCGTTACGGTTTCAGATTCGCTTAATGTCGCTCAAGCCTCGGCGATTGCGCTTGTGACTAACGCTGATGCTGGCTTCTCTGCTGGCGTGAAAGATACATACGCAAGTATAATGGATGGAAATAATCCAACTTCTGCCGCTGCTTCTATTGTTTCTGATGACGCTAACGTTCAGTTTACAGTTACCGACTCAATCACTTACGCGCAAGCCAAAGAGCTGCATGCTGATATTATTTCTGGAAAAGCTGCTTCTGCAATTTTCACTATCAGTGATACCGCTGCGGTTTTAAAGGGTATCATTGATACTCCTCAAGTTGGTACCGGTGATGGTATTGATGATGTACTTGACTATGCAGCAAGTATTGTCGTTAATTCTGGTACTCTTACAACTGCTGATATCGATCAATTAGGTAAGGAGAATAATCAGACTGAATCACCTGGAACCTATAAAACTGTTTTCAGCAATACTGGTCTTTCACTTACAAATGGCGTTGCTAGCGGTACAAATCTCAAGACTGACAACGTTCAAAAAGATGATACCGCTCCTGCTGATCTCCTCGACCGTGATGTTTTCCTCTTAAACCAAGGAGCAACAGGTACATCAACTACTTATAAAGTTGGCGATACTGTCACCGTTACATTCGATCCCAAGCAAATCACTGATGCTTCAGATCTTGGATCTGGTAGCGATCCAGATTCTGGATCAGCATTCTTGAATTCTGGTGATGTTGTTCAGGTCGATTTCTCAGAATTTGGCGCCTCTAATAATGTTGCTTTCTACATAGCTCCTTCTGCTGGTGCATCTGCTGCACTAGTTGCTGCCAATACTGCAAATACTCAAGGTTTACGTCAAGCTACGTATAATGCGACCACTGATAAATGGACTGCTACGTACCAATTGACAGGTGGCGATATTGATATCACTGATGCCAATGTTCGTGTCCGTGCAATTGATGAGGCTGGTAATGCATCATCATGGGTTGTTGATGGTGCCAATGTCACTATTGACACTCAAGCTCCTTCCTTAACTACTGGCAACATTGTTATCTCAGGTTCTTCTGGAGCATCAACTACCTTTAAAATTGGTGACACTGCTACTGCAACGATTGCTGATACGAACAACGATATTTCATCCGTCAATGTTGATTTTTCTGGTTTCGGTGGCGGTTCTAGTGTTGCTGCTACTAAGTCTGGGAGTAACTGGGTTGCTACCTACGAAGTCGTTGCTGGAACTATTGATGCTACGAACAAGCAAGTATCAGTTGTTATGACTGATGATGCTGGTAACAGCACCACTACAAATACTGCTTCGAATATCAAGGTCGATAATGTTAAGCCAACGATTTCGATTGCATCCACACTTGAAGGAGATAATCGGGTTAATGCCGCAGAGGATGACACTGTAGTTATTTCAGGCACATCCACGGATGCTGTAGGCCGTACAGTTTCAATTCAAGTTTCTGATGTTGCATCGGGCAATGTCAATTCCACAGTCACCGTTGCTTCCGGTGGCGCGTGGACGAAGACTGTTGATGTCTCCAGTCTTGATGAAGGTCAGTTAACGATTACCGCCAATGTTTCTGATGCTACTGGTAACGCAGCAGTAGAAGCGTCCAAGCAGATTCTTTTGGATCAGACAATCGATGCTGGTTCAGCTCTTGCTTTCGATCTTGGAGCTAACGCAGTCATCAATGACACTGAAGACAACGGTAATGTCGTTTACACCCTTAATGGCATTGATAGTGATGTTGTGAGTGGTGGCACGGTGACAGCCACACTGGTTGGCGGAGGAACAACGATCAATGGAACTGTTGATAGGGGCGCTGGGACGCTCACGTTTAGTTCATCTGATGTTCAGAGTCTTCCTGAAGGCGACCTGACACTGAATGCGGTGGTGACAGATGCTGCTGGTAACAGCAAGTCAGTACAGAACACCAGCATTAAGTACGACAAGACAATTGATGCTTCCCCAGCTCTGGCATTTAGCCTTGGAGCCAACGCAGTTATCAATGACACCGAAGACAACAGTAATGTCGTCTACACCCTCACCGGGATTGATAGTGATGTTGTAAGTGGTGGCACGGTGACAGCCACACTGGCTGGAGGAGGAACAACGATCAATGCAACTGTTGATAAGGGAGCCGGAACTCTCACGTTCAGTTCCTCTGATGTTAAGTCTCTACCAGAAGGCGATCTGACACTGAATGCGGTGGTGACAGATGCTGCTGGTAATAACAAGTCAGTCCAGAACACCAGCATTAAGTACGACAGGACAATTGATGATGGTTCAGCTCTGGCATTCAATCTTGGAGTGAACGCTGTCATCAATGACACAGAAGACGACGGCAATGTTGTTTACACCCTCAATGGCATTGATAGTGATGTTGTAAGTGGTGGCACGGTGACAGCCACACTGGTTGGCGGAGGAACAACGATCAATGGAACTGTTGATAGGGGCGCTGGGACGCTCACGTTTAGTTCATCTGATGTTCAGAGTCTTCCTGAAGGCGACCTGACACTGAATGCGGTGGTGACAGATGCTGCTGGTAACAGCAAGTCAGTACAGAACACCAGCATTAAGTACGACAAGACAATTGATGCTTCCCCAGCTCTGGCATTTAGCCTTGGAGCCAACGCAGTTATCAATGACACCGAAGACAACGGTAATGTCGTCTACAGCCTCACCGGGATTGATAGTGATGTTGTGAGTGCTGGCACGGTGACAGCCACACTGGCTGGAGGAGGAACAACGATCAATGCAACTGTTGATAAGGGAGCCGGAACTCTCACGTTCAGTTCCTCTGATGTTAAGTCTCTACCAGAAGGCGATCTGACACTGAATGCGGTGGTGACAGATGCTGCTGGTAATAACAAGTCAGTCCAGAACACCAGCATTAAGTACGACAGGACAATTGATGATGGTTCAGCTCTGGCTTTCGATCTTGGCGCTAATGCCGTCATCAATGACACAGAAGACGACGGCAATGTTATTTACACCCTCAATGGCATTGATAGTGATGTTGTAAGTGGTGGTACGGTGACAGCGACACTTGTTGGAGAGAGTGGATCTCCAATCAATGCAACTGTTGATAAGGGAGCCGGAACCCTCACGTTCACTTCAACTGATGTCAAGAGTCTTCCTGAAGGCGATCTGACACTGAATGCGGTGGTGACAGATGCTGCTGGTAACAGCAGGCCAGTCCAGAACACCGGCATCAAGTACGACAAGACAATTGATGTTGATTCCAGTAATCTTGATAAGGGAGCTTCCGACGTTATTAATCAGAATGAAGTTCACGATGTGAGGTTTAATCTTACTGATCTTCCGGATGACGTTGTAAATGGTGGTTCTATTACTGCCACTCTGAAGACTGGTACAACTGTAATTCATCAGCAGCACACTGAGTTACTGCAATCACCAAACCGTGCTGTTGTTCGTTTTGATTACTCCGACATTCAAATTCTTGCAGATAGCTCGGCTGTCGAACTCTCGATCTCTGTCACTGATTCTGCTGGCAACAACAAGAAGATTGATTCCACTGTCAAGTTAGACAGACAAGCCCCTAGTTTCTCAGGGGTCACTTTAGATCTCCCTGATACTGGTGGTTCTGGTAATCCCTCAAATACGATCAACAGAGCGGAACTTGAAGCTGCTAATACTTTTACCATTACACTTGATTCTCTGAATTTAGATGGTGGCTCCATTACACAAGCTAGGCTTGATAATAAGAACTCTGCCTCTGTTTCCTCTAATGAGATAACCTTCAATTCTGGCGACTTTACTGGAAACTTTGACGGTTTTGAGCGAGAGCTTTTTGTAGACGTAACTGATGCCGCTGGCAACACAAATGGCGAAAGATATACAGTAGTCATTGATAACGTAGCTCCTAATATTGATGGCTCTATTGGATATGCTTTCCCCGGCGGTGAATTCGGACCTGAGTATCTCAATAATCCCAGTGATTTTGAGTTATCTGCCACTGAACTCCAAGGCGGCTTATTCGTCGACTTCCGCGTTCAAGACAATGATGCCGTTTCCTATGAATTTACCCTGACTGATCGAGACGGAACCGGTCTCAATTATGTCAAGTCCGGCAATTTTGATTCTGGTGAGCACATTCAGTTCGAGACTGGATCCTTTTCGAGCTTGCAATTCGCCGACGGCGCATTAGATTCCTCACTAACTATTATTGATGATGATGGTAATACTCGCATTATTTCTGGATCAGATCAATTTAGTGTCGACAATATATCTCCTGTAATTTCTGCTTTCTCCATTACTCCTGATACTGGTGTCAATGATTCGGATTTATTAACTAACGATTCTTCTCTCATTATTACTTTTGAATCTTCCGAGTCAGGCCTTTGGCCAAGATTCCTTGCGGGTTATGATTATAATGATATGACTTTTTCTTATAATCGTCATTCCAATGAGTACATAATTAATACTGAAACTCTTAATGGTTTTGATTTCTATAATGAATCCAAAACTTTCTTGATTACACTTGAAGATTCTGCTGGTAACATTGCTATTCCTAGGCAATTCAACTTTGACGGTGAGCTTCCATCTGAACCTAATATTAACTCCATCAGTGGTGGACAGATCAGTCTTTTAGATGTGTCTTCGATGAGCTCTAATCCAATTGTGATAAGTGGCTCTCATGATGATGACACTGATAAAATTAGTATCAAGATTCTTAATGATAACGGTGATACTCTTCTGTCTGTTAACGATCTACCTGTTAGTACTGATTCTTGGTCTTATCAACTAACTACTGCAGATATTGCAAAACTACGTACTCAAGATGGGAATTCAGATTCACAAGATCTAGAGAAACGTCTTCGTGTTACTGCTTTAGCTACTGATACTGCCGGTAATGAATCCCATGAGTTTGGTCATGGTAAGGAGTTTATCTTTGACCTAGAAGCACCATCTAAACCTAGCATTAATCAAGTTGGGATTAATTTTAATAATCATTCTCAAACCGTGACATCATTCACGAATGATGATGGTCTTTCTGAATATGTCTTGAATGATGATACACCCTTTATTGATGTTAATTCTGATTTTGGTGACGACTTTGGCAATAATAATTCTTCTTTTGCACTCCAAGTTAAAACCAATGGTGTATTCGAGTCGGAGGCAACATTGGGTGCTTACTCTGGTAATGCAGATGCATATTTTAACCTTACAGACTCGCTTCTTGAGCAGAAAAACGAAGTTAGAATTGTCGCTACTGATTCTGTTGGCAACACTACAGCCAGTGATTCATTCGTCTTAAATGTAGACTTAACCCCACCTATTGTCCCTGTCATTACTTCGTTTACATCTTTGTCTTCAGATGGTAATGAAGTTGAAGATCTTTTATCTTCTGATTCTGATAAGTTAACTAATCTTCGTGATTTCAAAGTTACGGGTACTGCTGAACCTGGAAGTAAGTTGGTTGTTAATCTAGAAAACAACTATAATCACAATGGTAGTCACATAGGTGCATTAACCGACGAAGGTGGTAATTTTGAGTTTGTAATGACTGAAATTGGTAATGATTATGCAACATTGGATCAAATCAATATTGGTATTTCAGCCGAGGATCTGGCTGGTAACCAAAGTAGTTCTGTTGATGTTGTCTATGAATTAGATACGCAATCACCTCAGACCCCTCGTATTAATGACAACGATAGAATCTATATTCATGATCCTTCAGCACCTAATTTTGATGGGCTTATTGTAGGTTCTCAAAATGCTTCTTCCTTCTCCATTAGAGGTGAACAAGCTGAGAGCAATTCCACTGTTCGTGCAGATGTTTACGAATATGATTCAAATGGCTCACTAAATTCTTCTCCTGTTGCGACTGCATTCAAGTCTTATGGTGAATTAGTTGCTGGTATTTGGGCTGATCTTACTATCGACTTGAGCTCTCTTGTTGATGGCGATTATGGTCTAGTACTCAATCAGACTGATGCATCTGGAAATATGTCCGAGGATGATAATTATGGACACTTTGACATTGTAAATCTTCGTCTTGACCGGTCAGTAGGGGTTCCTCTCTTAAGTCCTATTCTGCCTATCAACCAGGATAGTGTTTACTCAGTTTTGATAGGTTATGACTCTGATGGAAATGAAATTAATGAAAATCAGGGAGGTATTTATATTGATGGTCGTGTACCAGAAGTTGGTGGTAGTTTCCAAATTAATGTTACTCAAGGAGAGATCTCATTTACGACAGAACCTTTTCAAGTTTGGAATGATGATCGATATGTATATGGTTATGGCGAATTAAGCGAGCTCACTGCTGCTGGTTTTAGTGAAGGCGATCTTAATGTTCAGCTTCTCTATACTGATCCTGCTGGTAACACTGAATCATCTGCTCCTCAAACAGTTGTTTATGATTTAACTCTTACTACCCCCACACTTTCTCAAAACTTTGCATCCGTTCTAAGTGATGATTTTGTAAATACTGCTGAATCTTCTTCTCTTATTGCTGATGGATCTACTGATCCTGATTCAAATGTCAAGATCTTCCGCACTGATGAGTCTAATTCTTCTTCTGACCCTCATAACCTCTTCTCCTATGATGATGTAAATTTCGGTACTGAGCTTTATAGTATTACTTCTGATTCCAGTGGTAACTTTAGCTTTGATCTTACCAGTGATTTTCAAAATCTTCCAGATTCAGAGTATGGTATTAGAATTGAAGTTCGTGACCAGGCAGGTAACTTTGAAAGTAGATCTGACAGTTTTACCTTAGACCGCTCTGCTGATACTGACCAGAATGGAATACTCTCTATTCCAACAATTGATGATATAGCTGGTTTTGCTATTAATGCCTTTACCGATGACAGAGACTTCAATTTTGTTGTGAACGGTATCGATTCTGATATAGTATCTACTACATTAACAATTTCTGATGGACCGATTTCTGATCCCAATTCTCGAAGCTTTGTTATAAATTCAACGGATAATGATACAGCTACCTTCTTGCTATCATCCGCAAGTTTACAGTCTCTATCTGAAGGAAATTTGGTTGTTGATGTAGAAGCAACTGATTCGGCTGGTAACAAAGCTTCCATAAATCGTAATTTTATCTACGATCGTACCGTAGATATGCCTCAAATTACTGGACCTATATCTACTGACAATGTAATTAATGCATCAGATGCTTCTTCTGTCTTTATCCAAGGTACAGCTGATGCTGGTAATACTATTTCTATTGAACTTGTTGATGTTCGTAAGAATATTGTAGTTCCTCGTGATTCTCAGACAGGTTCTCCTTTGTTAATAGTTGTTCAAAGTGATGGTACTTTTTCTGCAAATATTGATGTTCGCTCTCTTCAAGAAGGTCCTTTACAGTTGCGTGTAAATCAATCTGACCCTGTTGGTAATATTTCTATTCCTTACACTCGTACACTTGGTTTTGATCGCACTAGTCCCGAGTTGAATGTCAATAATATTACAGTTACCGGAGGCTCAGGCAATCAAGGTGAAATTCGTCCTGGTGATACTATTCAATTTACCGCTAATATCCTCGATTCAGATATTGAAACTGTTTCTGTTGATGTTTCAGGTCTTGGTCTTGAATCCTCTGTACTTACTCTTACTGATCCTCTAAGTCAGGGCCAATATAGTGCAACTTTAGAAATTCCAACTGTTGGGCTTCCACAAGGAAATCTTAATTTAGATTTTACAGCTTTAGATGTTTCTGGTAATTCTACCGTTCGTTCTCAATCTGTTGTTTTAGATGGAGTTGTCCCCACTGTTGCATCTGCGGACATCAACTTTAATTCTTTCGATCAGAATGGTGACCCCATTTCATCTCAGTTGAAAACAAGAATTGGTGATACCATTAGCGTAACTATAGATAAGTCATCACTTCCGCAGGATGTTGTATCCGGAGGTAGTATCTCAGCTGATTTTAGTCCTTTTGGAGGTGATTCAAATTCAATACTTGTGTTAGACGACTCTTCTAACAGTTATTCAGCTGAGTTTACAATTACTAATGAAGGTTTAACGAACAATCTTCCTATTGCCATCTCTCTTACCGATTATGCTGGCAATGTAAATCTTGTTACTTCATCTGCGTCAGTCAATTTTGATGCTGATGCTCCAACTACTTCTGTCAATAGATTGGTTGTTTTATTAAAGGATGATGAAACTAGTACTTCTGATATCGTTTATTCTCCAGGTGGTCAGCCTCTAATTTCTGGAGTTGCCTCACAGGGGGATAATGAGACTATTCAGTTAAATCTAAACAATCAAGCTCTTTCTATCCAAACTAATGACCAAACTAATACTTGGGAATTAGCGGTGCCTGACCTATCAGCTGGTGTTTATGATGTTCAACTGTCTTCTATTGATGATGATGGTAATCAAACCGTTGATTTGACTAATGGCGAGTTGTTAGTTGCTAAGAGTGCGCTTTCTAACCTTGCTGTTGAGATAGCAGCAGTTCCTATAGCTATTGGTTCTGGTGTTACTTCGCAGGGCGAAACGTTGTATGCTATCGCTACAAATGCACCAGATAATTCTAGTGAACAAACTACACCTTATTCTCTAACACTTGATCTTGAGCAGCAACTCGATAGTATTACTCTTGCGCAGTTAAGCAGTCCTTCCCTATCTTTATCATCAGCAGCACTTACTTTTACAGCTAAAGGTGAAGTCGGTACTGATCTTGATGTTGTGCGATTCCTTTTCTCATTACCATCAAATACTGCTAGCGATTCAAGTTCTATTCCTAATACTGTTCTTAAGTGGGATTCCACTGCGAATAATGGTACAGGTGGTTATCGTGAGTTTATTTATGATATTGACTCTGGTACAGGAACTCGTTTAGAAGATCTCAATAATGATGGAACTTTCGATGCTCTAGCTGTTTATGTGAAGGATAATGGTCGAGGTGATGAGAATGATACTTTGGGAATAGTCAGCGATCCTGGCGTGATTGGATCTAGTCGGATTCGTTCAGGTGACTCCGGTAATGACTTTATACAAGGTACTAGCTCCGCTGATGTATTATCAGGTAACGCTGGTAATGATACTCTTGATGGATTCTCTGGTGGTGATACACTCGATGGTGGAATTGGTGACGATACTTACTTTGTTGATAATCGTGATGACCGTATAGTTGAATCTATTACTAGTGATCCAAATTCTTCAGTTAATGGTGTTGGTGGTATCGATACTGTTCATTCATCAGTAAGTCAGGTTCTTACTAGTGGGGTTAACAATCTGCACTTACTAGGTTCAGCATTAAATGCTCGAGGAAATCATCTTGATAACTCTATTATTGGTAATGATCTGGTTAATCGTCTAGAGGGCCTTGGTGGTGATGATATTCTGATGGGTGGTTCCGGTGATACTCTTATAGGTGGCTCAGGTAACGATCAGCTATTTAATGTTGACAGAAATAGCTTACAATCTACAAATGTCTCACCTGCTACTCTAATTGGCGGTTCAGGTAATGATCATCTTTTTGGTGGTTCAGGTGATTTGTTGATTGGTGGTTCGGGTAATGACGTCTTGATGGCTGGATCTGGTTCTACGCTTTCGGGTGGTACAGGAATTGATACTTTTGAGGTTGCGATGACTAGTCCCGGTAGCCCACTTACAAGAATCTCAGATTTTGTTGTTGGTGAGGATTCGCTCCGCTTAGTTGGTTATTTAGATCAGTCTCAACTTGTTATTGATGAATCTTATGGAGGCACTACTGTTGGAATTGGTGATAATAAGTTTGTATTCCTAAGCGGTGTTAAGCATACCGACCTTACTCCTGCTAGTGTGAGCTTCTCTGATGCTTTCACCTCTCCGTCAGAACTAGATAACCAGACCAGTTAATCAATTTTTAGTTTCTCCTTCTTCTTTTCTAAATTCTCTTAGGTCCGTTTTCATGCCCGACGATTCTCCTCAGACCTCTCAGTCTGCACCCTCTGATCAACTTAATGACAATAGTGTTATTAAGTTCAATGATAATGAGTATAGATTTGGTGATCTATCTGATCCTGCTAAGCAGCTTCTTCGCGCTCTTCAGAATTCTGAACAGCAAATTGTCAATACTCGAAATCAATTAGGTTTGATGGATGTTGGAAGGCGTGCTCTGGCAGCACAACTTCGTGTAGCAATTGAGAATCCAGATCAACTTCAACAAGATCAGCAATCCTCACAGGATTCTCCTTCCTGATTATTACTTTCTCTTTTGGAGATATCTAGTTGTCAGACTTGATTAATGAAGTTCAAAGGGTTCCCCCTTTTGATCTTTTAAGCCATGAATTATTAGAATCTCTTGTTTCTTCTGTTCATCCTGTCAGTTATCCATTAGGCTTTTGTTTGCCTTCTCGAATTGATAACAAAGATGTTTTGTTTATCAATATTGATTCAACTTTGCGACTAACTGGACCTGATCCTTTTCCTTCTTCCGCTCGAGATTCTCTAACTTATGGTCTTATATCAAGTCCTCAATTAGTTCAGCCTTCTTTACTCCCTGATAATCGTACTTATCGTCTTACTATTTCAGCGGAAGGCTCTCTATATTCTTTAAATACTGATATTTTCGCTTCTTTTTTGTGCGATAATCCAGCACTTGGTGAATGGTATAATTCACGTCTTGAACTTGCGCAATTAGGATCTATACTCCCCAATATATTATCTGATCATATACCTCAAGAGCCTAAGCCTTTTCGTTCTTGGCTTTCCCGTCTATATTCTTCTTCCAAAGTTTTAGTTGTATCTGTATCTGATCTTGCTAACCTTGCTGATGATGGAGTTTATTTTTGTCTATATGTCCTTCCTTATTCTTTTCCTTCTGGATATAGTCTTCCGTCAATTGTTGGTCTTCCAGTCTCCGGCATTATAGGACTCGGTCTTCCGTCAGATCTAAATCTACGTTTGATTAAGTTACCATGTTCTTTAATTGGTTTTACATCTAATTCTTCTGGAGACGTAAGTGCCTCATCTCAACATTCTGATTCCAGTTTTACTGATCCCTGGAGTGGCTCCACAACGCTTCCATCCTCCGGATCAGTTTTACCCAAATCTTCTTTAGTTTCTTCCCCACCTACCTCTAAAGATGAAACCCCTGAGCCTACTCTTGCTCCGGAATCTAGCAAAGATCCTTTTCCAATAATTCGAGCTGAAGGTCAGGTTCCAGAGGCTGTAGCATGCTTTAGAATGCTTGGCCGTGCCTTAGATTTTCCGCTCAAGGCTGATGTTCTCAAGGGATTACTGGAGGAAAATATTCAGCGTAGTGGGGCTCTTTCCTTACAACTTTGTGCGGCAATTGCTGAATATCTTGGTTTACAGACTCAATTAGCTTCTGTTCCTGAGGATCTCATAGAACGTGTAACTACTCCCTCTCTAGTTTTGCTTGGTGATGAGCTTTCTGTTTTGTATGCAGTACGCCCTGGGGAAGTGTTACTGGGTTCACCTCGTGAAGGTCTTGTCAAACGCTCTGTTACTTCAATTCTTGCATTATGCCCTGAAGATTCCACAGATCTTCCTGTCTTATTGTTACGTACTCTTCCATCTACTCCTAAGGCACGTTTTGGTATTAAGTGGTTTATACCTTCGATCAAGAAGAATCGACGTTCCTTGATTGAGGTATTAGTTGCTTCCCTGTTTGTGCAACTTTTTCAACTTATGAATCCTTTGCTTATTCAGCAAATTATTGATAAAGTTATTGGACAGAATGGTATGAATACTCTTCCTGTGCTTGGAGTTTTGTTGGTAACATTCTCATTTTTTGAAAACGTACTCACTACCCTTAGAACGAATCTATTTGTGGAGACTACGAATCGTATTGATCTTTCGCTGGGTGAGGTAATCATTGATCATCTTCTTAAGCTTCCCCTTTCGTACTTTGATCATCGTCCTGTTGGTGAGTTGTCACAAAGGCTTGGTGAGATGGAGAACATTCGTTCATTCCTTACGGGTACTGCCCTTACGGTAGTTTTAGACTCAGTCTTTTCTGTAATCTACATAGCAGTGATGTTGGTGTATAGTTGGATTCTCACAATTGTTGCCTTAATTGTTGTTCCTCTTCTCGCGTTGATAACAATTGGTATTTCTCCTGTCGTTCGTGGTCAACTTCGTAGTAAAGCTGAGCTTAATGCTAGAACTCAAAGTCATCTTGTTGAAGTCCTGACTGGAATACAAACTGTCAAAGCTCAGAACTTTGAGCTCAAAGCTCGTTGGCGTTGGAAGGAGAATTATTCACGCTTCGTAGCCGAGGGATTTCGGAATGCAATGACCTCAACAACAGCTAATTCACTTACTAACTTTCTTAATCAACTTTCGGGATTGTTGGTACTCTGCGTTGGTGCTTGGCTTGTTCTACAAGGTCAACTCACCCTAGGTGGGTTAATTGCTTTCCGTATCATTGCTGGATACGTAACGAGCCCATTGCTTCGACTTGTACAGCTCTGGCAGACATTTCAGCAGACTGCACTTTCAATGGAACGACTAGCAGATATTGTTGATACACCTCAGGAATCTGAGTTGGTTGATCGTACTAATATTCCGATGCCTCAGATTGACGGTAAAATTATTTACGAGGATTTAAGTTTTCGCTTTGCTAAGGAAGGACCTCTACAGCTTTCGAACGTTTCTGTTGTTATTGAGCCTGGTCAATTTGTTGGTATAGTGGGACAGTCAGGTTCTGGCAAAAGTACTCTGACTAAATTACTACCCCGTCTTTATCCTGCATTATCTGGTCGCATTTTTATTGATGGTTATGATATCGCTAAGGTCGAGCTTTATTCATTAAGGCGACAAATAGGCATAGTACCGCAGGAATCTCTCTTGTTTGAAGGAACTGTTCAGGAGAACATTGGTCTTACTAATCCAGAGGCGACCAGTGAGGAAATTATTGCTGCTGCACGTATTGCCTGTGCACATGATTTCATTATGCAACTTCCCACTGGTTATAATACACCCGTCGGAGAGAGAGGTGGCACTCTTTCTGGAGGTCAGCGCCAGCGTATTGCCATCGCTCGTACTGTTCTCCAAAATCCTCGTATATTAATCATGGACGAGGCAACTAGTGCTTTAGACGTAGCAACAGAGCGTCGTGTGTGTCTCAACCTGATGGAGGCTTTGCGTGGACGCACAGTTTTATTTATCACTCATCGTTTAAATACGATTCGATCTGCTGATCGTATTTTATTGCTCCATGAGGGCAGCCTCTCTGAGGATGGTTCACATGCATATTTAATGGATTTACGTGGTCGTTACTACGCCTTATATCGTCAGCAGGAGGCCTCTGGCGAGGCTGGGTAACTAGCCCTCTATAATTTTCCCTCCTTCCCGATACTCTTGTCTTTTGCTCTGTTACACGTATGCTAGTTTTGATGGCATTTTCGATTTATGGCGCCTGATTTCCAAGCACCACGTTGGGAAACACGTGTCCTTCACCTTAATATCAACCTGACTAAACCTGTTTCTGATTCTCCAAGCGGGTCACCTCCGTCGGAAAAAAATTCAGCTTCTCAATCTTCCCCTGATCCTGTTTTTTCTGAGCACTTTCTTAAGCAGGAATTTCCTAACCATTATTCTGATCCTCGTCAGAATAATCAACCTTCTTCTGACAAATCTCTTCATCCTGCTCTGCAGCTTCAAAATGTTTTTAATCAATTTGGGCTTGAAGGTTGGGAATTTCTTGGTATTTTTTCAGTCGGTGGCCTTACGTTGATGATCTTCAAGCGTCCTCTTCCCAATGATATTTGTAACAAGTCTTCCGAACCTACTGATTCTAAGTTTAACGGTCCTCCTAAATCAAATTTATCAGAATCCATTGACCAACGCCTAGAACGGCTTGAGAACTTAGTACAAGGATTATCAACCAATACTAGAACCTCTATAATTAATACTTTGTCCCCGCTTGCTTCTGATTCAGTCATTAAGGATAATGTCTCAAATATTGTGATTATCAACTCTGCTCAACTTGCTTCTTTGTCTAACGAAGAATCAATTTCTACTTCTCGAGCTTCTCAATTACTTGGTTTTAGATCTCACGCAAGTTTACTTGGTTATTTATCTCGCCATAATTACCAGATTGGTTTGGTTAAGCATTCTTCCATGGGCAATATTGCTATTTATGTTGGTAAGCAGCAGTCAAATCATGGAGGTCGATCTGTACGATTATGGAAAGTGATTTCAGTCGACCACTTTGATTCTTTAAATAACTAATTTATGTCTAAACGATTTAATACCTTCTATTGGCTACAGCACCGTGCTTTGCCCAAACTTCATAAACAATCTGAGAAGGTTGTCAATTTGTTAGTTCGCGATCGTTCTCGGAAGCATTGGACAGCTCTTACGCCCAGTCGGCGATGGAGTTCTTTAATGATTTATACGCTTCTTGGAATTGCAAGCTTTGGTATTGTTTGGTCTTGTTTCGCACGCATAGATGAAACAGTCCAGGCTGTTGGAAAACTTGAACCATCTGGTGCCACGAAAGAGGTTAAGGCTCCACTTGGAGGTGTAATAAGGGAAATACTCGTTAAGGACGGAGACCTTGTAAAAAAAGATCAAGTTTTACTGATTCTTGATACTGAAGCCGCTTCTGCAAAGCTCAAAGCACTCAATGAAGTACGAGCAAGAGTAGCTGTTGATCTTGCCCTCAGTAAAGCTCAATTAGGTGAAGAAGCTGATTTAGACCTTCTTAATGATAATCAGGCTGGTAAATTATCTGCTCTGAAGGCCGAATTCGATTCCCGTGTAAAAGCCGCAGAATTTGGTGTAACGCAGAGTCGTCAGTCTCTTATTTCGAGTCAAGAACAACTCTCAGCCAAGAAGGAGGCCCTTAAGATTAGAGAACAAGTTGTAAAGGACATTACACCACTCAACGAGCAAGGTGCACTTGCTCGTTCTACTTACCTAAAGGAACTTCAAGATCTCCTTCTTTTACGAGGTGAAGTAGCTTCTCTTAAAGCATCTAATAGCCGTTCACAAGCTGCATTAGCAGAGGCTAAACAGAAACTTACAAATACAAAAGCCTTAACTCAAATTGATTTTTCTACCAAGGTTGAGGAAACATTAAAGCAGCTTGCGGAATTAGACAATCAGATTAGTGAGACTAACTTGACTCTTAAATATCAGCAGATTAAAGCTCCTGTACAGGGTTTAGTGTTCGATCTTCAGCCTTCTGCACCTGGATATGTTGTTAGTGGTAATGTTCCTGAACCAGTTCTAAAAATTGTACCTGTTGATCAATTAGTAGCAAGAATTTTCCTGACAAATAAGGATATTGGATTTGTAAATGGTGGTCAGAAAGTCTATGTACGTATTGATGCCTTTCCTTATAATGAATTTGGCGATATAAAGGGGAAAGTTAAATCTATAGGCTCTGATGTCCTTTCGCCTGATCAGACTTATAATTATTTTCGCTTCCCTGTTACTGTCAGTTTAGATTCGGATCATTTGGAATATAAGGGGCGTCGTTTGCAATTACTTTCGGGTATGTCAGTATCAGCTAATATAATATTACGTCAACGCCCAGTGATCGCCATATTTACTGGCCGTATTCTTCCCTTTTGGGATTCTATGGAAAAACTATGACTCTTTATTCGTTAATCATCAAATTTAATTTCTCTTAAAAGGCTCTCGCGTAATGATTCTTCCATAAGCATATTTAGTAGCCCTGTTCTTATCGGATCGGTCAGACTAAAATCTTGCAAATTCAGTCCGCTTTTTTCTAATTCTTGGCTGGTTTCAATTAAGGGACGCATCATTATGATCCAGTATCTTTTCTTTGACCTAAAAAACTTTTTTTCGACCAGCTCTATAGCTTCACAGGCTAATATTACCTGTGTACGTTTGCATTTTAACTTGAAGGGTCTATATTGTAGGTTGTCTATGTTGTCTAATCTCCATGTTTGATCTTCCTCCCCCATGTTTAATTCGTAAAATAGTCCTAATGATTGACTATCTATGTTCTCGCTGTTAATTCCTAGTAGTTTTTTTAGCGAACTTCCCACATCAACTATATCTCCGTTTGTTTCCGTCAAGCAATAAAATGGACAGATCTGATTCAAGGTTTTTGGTAGTAAACTTAGTGTTTTTCCTTTCATGTTTTTATTTTTTTCCACTATAACCCTCCCCCGGATTCTTTACAGAACTACATCTTTTATCCCTGAATTTTCTTTTTTCTCTGACCTATGCGCCAGTTTCGTTTTTTCCCCCTTATAATGTAATTGTGTAACACTTAGTGATGCGCGATATCTTTTCGGAAGGCCTTTTATATTTAGATCTCCTTGAGCTGTATGGTAATACTTACACTGTCGGAGATATTTGTTCTGTTGCTCAAAGCAATGTATTTCGTGGTGCCACTGCCTGTGCCAAACTTTTAAGTTTAGACCTCACGAAAAATCGTAAGACTGGAATTTATAGTATTTCAAAAAATCGTGATGTTCAGCTTGATTTACGTCGTGTTAATCAGCGTCTTCGTGTTCGAGAATCTGGACAGATTCGTGTATTACCTTCTCTTGCGCTATCTTCAGATTTAATCGTTAAGGCTAGTTCGCTTCTTTTAAGTCTTCCCCCTGTTCATTTAAGCCTTGAAGATCGCTTTTGTTTATTGCAAAATTACATTGTTGATCTTGTGTTTCTTTCTCACCACGAATTTACGGCATCTATGCCTTGGACTCCTCCAGAGGCTAAGTCAGAATTGTTTTCTCCTTGTAATGGTTTAGTGGCTTCTGTTGTAGGCCAAGAGGATTTTGTGTTTCTGGCCTCTAACTCTCATGCTCTTAGTAAGATTTCCCGACCTTTAGTTTTTGACGATTTTCACGATACGGAAGTGTGCCTGCTTCCAGATCCTGTGGTTTCTGCTTGGCAGCAGTCTTTTGTTACTTCATATCTTCCTTCAACCGCTTATTGTTTTGCTTTTGATTTGCCTAACGATTTTTCTAAGAATGTTTCTTCTCTATTTGAACACTATTTTAATTGTCAAAGACCTTTTCTTACAATTATTCCATCCAACTTTTACAATATGCATTGCTTAGACAATTCGCTTTTTCATTCTTTACGTCTGCCCACAAGATTTAAGCCTCCTCGCCTCACAACAGTCGTTGTTGCTATGCCTTCTCTTGTTCGTGAACCCCTTTTTCAACAACTTATGAAGGCATTCAGAGATTCATACTCAATCATGGTTTAAGCTACAGTAAAGATTGATCTCTTATGTCCTATGTTGAGATCTCCTAAGCTCTCGAGTAGTTGTCTGGCTTGTACGGTTCCTTTTCGGGGACCTCTCGGTTTCATAACGCGACTACGCGGTGTTCGTAGGAGTGAAACCAATCCTCACTTATGTAATCGCTGCGAATCTCATCTTGTTATTGGTCAACTTCATCCTGTAACTATCGTTTCCCTTTCATTTCATAAAGGTCTTGGTTTTGGGCGAATTTCTTTACAGTCCCTCTCCGATCGTGAGATGCCTGCGATTCGCAACAGACTTGCTCAGTTGTTTGAGCAGTTTGGTGGTCTTGTTCTGCCTATAAATTCTTCTCCTAAGGGTATTTTACAGATTTGCTTTAACGCACCTGTCCGTCTCGAAGACCCTGTTACATCTGCTTTTGACTCTGTTAAATCAGCTGTTGCTTGGATTTATGACGAAGAATCTGCTTTAGGCATTTCTTTGCCTATAAAAGTTGCGATTGCTAATGGTTTTGTTGAAGTATTTGGTGAGTCTGGACATACTCCTCTTTGTCCCATTGGTCAGGTTACTTTAAGATCTCCAGAGTTATTACGCTTTGCTTTAGATGGACAGGTTGTGGCTGATTCGATTGTTGCATCAGAACTTGGTTTTACCGTTTCTCAGTCTAATAACGTAATTGTTATATATGATCGTTTGAAAGATCAAGACCTTCCTCGGCACTCTTTTATCCAAAAGCCATCTTGGAATTTCACTTTTTTAGGCCAAGTTATAGGTCTTCTTATGGCGTTGTTATCTATTCCATGTGCTGTGATGTTAGTAGCTGCTCCCAGTGCTGCTTTCTTAGGTCTTGCTGCCCTCATAGGGTCTGTTCTTCCTCTTTGGAATGTAATTGGCATGAGTTTCTGGCTTCGTATTTTTGTTACATTAGTTGCTGTTTTCTTTGCAACTATTAACTTAATTCGTGTTGAATTGTCTATGAGGAGATTTCGATTACTTCAAGCAAGCCTAGGTTATTCTTTCCACCTCCCTTCTAGCCAACGCCTTAATCTTAGAATAGTACGCTTCACAAGTTATTCAGTTTTGTTTCTAGTTGCTTTAGAAGGAATTTTACGAGTTTTTGTAATGAAAATGTCACTCTTATAGATTTTAATATCTGCTGCTTCATGCGATTACTGCATTAAGACTTTTTGATAGCTTATTGTCAGGTCCTTTTGCCTTATAATTAGCAGTATTGGTAGACTTCTTCCTCGCTATCATTTATATTTCCTCGCCTATTTTTTGAATCTGTTTCGATTTTCTTGATTCATATATGTCTTTTCCTATTATTTCTCATTCAGATATTGATCTACCGCAATCCTCCGTGGATGTTTTTCCATTAGGTAATACTACTCCTCAGCTTACACTTTCTAGTGATTTTTATTCTCCGCGTCTAGAAGGTGGTTTCTCTTCACCTGTGACTTTTTGGAATTCTTCTCTGTCCGATCATATTGCTGAGTTTTCTATAGGTCCCACAAAGTCTTCTCGAGCTTATGCTCTCCTTAATTCTACCTTTTACGATCTTTTAGTACTTTCCCAACAGCAGGGTGTCCCTCTTTATCTTGATCAGACTATTCCATTTCCAACTTTTTTTTCGCTTGAAGAACAGCTTGATATTGTCGCTCATTATCTTATCTCTAATTGGTTTTCACTACCTCATTCTATTTCTTCGCTGCCTGAGTCTGTCTCCTCTTGGTTATCTCAGCAAATTGCTCATGTTCCATCGTTAGATCCCGATTATTTGATATCTGAATCCAATTCCTACTCTAATATTTTAACTTCTGAAAGAAGAATTGATTTATGGACACCAGAACATGTCCCTATTGATGATTTAGATGCACCTCTTCAGAATGAACTCACACCATACTGGGGTGATATTGCTGCCTTCTCTTTTGATGATGTGTCTCAGCTTCGCCCAATCGGACCTGAGCCATTTCTTTTAGTGCATGACCAGGAAGCACGTTATGATCCTGATAATGGTTTATTATATGTCCATCTTCCCATCGTCCTCAACGATTCTCTTAGCCTTGTCATTGATCCTGGGATATATGATCTTAGTGATCCCTTAGTACAGGAATCCTTTATTGGTGTAATAGTTAATCCCGATTTTATTACTCAAGCACAATTTGTTGTTGATATACAGAGTTCACTTACTGACAAACAGAAACTAAGTGCTGAATTTTGGGAGGATGGTACTGGTAGTTCTTTTCCCCCAGGTACATGGGTTGCAATAACTTCTTTAATGGCTGCACAGTCTGAGCTCTCATTAGCTGATCAGATTCAGTTGTTTTTTGCCGTTGGCCAGGCATTAGGTGATGCGGGTATTGCTGCTTGGGATTCCAAGACTCACTTTAATTACGCTCGCCCAGTACGTGTTATCCGTGATTTAGCTTTAGTTGATCTTCTTGATGGTTTTGAGCTTGATCAATGGATCCCATACCAATTGCCGGGCTCAGATCCGTCCCCTCCATTTGCAGAGTATGTTTCTGGTCACTCTACTTTCAGTGCTGCAGCTTCTGGTGTATTACAAGCTTATTTTGGATCAGATCATCTTAATCTATCTTTTGATATCCCATCCGGTGGTTCCAGATTTGAACCTGGTCTTACCCCTGAATCAGAGACTACTCTTTCTTGGTCTACTTTGACTGAGGCTGCTGATGATGCTGGCTTTTCTCGTCTTTATGGAGGTATCCATTTTAATGATGCAAATATTGATGGTTTAAGTTTAGGAGATAATATTTCTTCTTTAGTATTGAAGGAGTCACAAAGACTTTTCTATTCAGATATTGATGATAGCCTTCACCGTCCTTTTTTACTTGCTAATACAGCCACTGTTTCTTCCGATTCTCATCTGATTATTGACGGTAATCATCTTGATGATGTTTCCCTATTAGATCTTTCAGGCGGGGATGATTTCCTTGGCGTAGGCATCGATGCATCATTCACTGGTATTGTCACTGGTGGTTCTGGTTCTGATACACTTAGTTTCGCTAATTGGACTAAGCCTGTATTCGTTAGCCTTGATTCATCATCTTCAGATGATTTAGAGCCATTTTATTCTGATTTTGAGATTTTTGTTGGTGGTCAGGGTGATGATAGGTTACAAGGTTCAATTAATTCTACTACCTTTATATCAGGTTCAGGAAGTGATCGCTTTATCGGTGTTGGTTCTAATGATATGGTCATTTATCCTGGTGACTCGCTCGATTATAAATTTCAATCTATAGGTATTGAGTCTTCTACAGAGTCTTCTTCCTTACCTGATTTTGATCGTATTACTGGTATTGAATGGCTGAAATTTGACGACGGTATTTGGTCACCTGATCAATTATTTGATCGTTACGCCACATGGCTTTCTATTGACTTAACAGCTGATATTATTGTTTCTGATTTTATACCACTAACTCTTGAGCGTGAAGGTGATCTCACAAAATCTTTATCTTTAACCTTTTCTCTTTCCGATCACTTCGAGCCTTCCATCACAGATACTTCTTTTTTACCTCGTAGCGTTTTAGATTCTGATGGTTTTCTTAATTCTTCATGGTCTATTACTTTACCAGAGAATGTAAGAACTATGAATTTTGAACTTCCACTTGATTGGATTTCACATTGGAATGGTAATGAAACTGGTTTTCTTAGTTTAGATTCTGTTCAATTCAATGATTTACCTTTCCAGAAGTCTTCATCCTCTCCGGGACAGGTCTACTGGACTGACAAATTAATACCTTTCCAACTTCCAATGGCTGAAACGTATGATTCCATCTTTCTCACTCAGAGTTTTGCACCGACTTCTCCTCTACCGATCTGGATTGCTCCAACTAGCCAATATACTATACCTCTTGCAGTTCATTTAGGTTCTTCTGGTATCTTTGATTCATTTGATTCTTGGCGTGATGGTTTAAGTATTGGTATAGATGTTCCGAGTCATCTTGATCAATTTTACTTTAAAGAAACTTCAGAATTTGATTCAATCAATGCGATTTTTCGTCAAAGTACTGTTGAGTCCGGTCCGCGTGGTCAGCGCTTACGGCTCGATTTTGGTAATTTACCTTACAAAGCAATTGAAGACCAGTTTACTCTCGGTGAATTGACTTTTTCAATATCAGATTATCACTCTTTTGATAATGTTACTGGCATTAACCTCGATATGTTTGATCCTATTTCCGAAGAAATTGTCGATCACAAAACTGTTTCTTTTCGTCCTGTTGATTGGTCCCTTGATATAGATGGTGATGGTATTGTCAAGCCTTTTTCTGATGGTTTGCTTATTATGCGTTATCTTTTTGGTTTTACTGGTCATGATCTCATCAATAAGGTTGTTAATAGTTCTGGTCTCAGATCCTCCTTAGATTCTATTACCGATTGGATTGATGAAGGTGTGAATCATGGCTGGCTTGACATTGATGGAGATGGTGAGGTACTTCCGCTAACTGATGGATTACTAATTATGCGTTCTCTAATGGGATTTCAAGGTTTTGACTTAATTAAGGGATCTATTTCAGATCATTCTCCTATTATGAACTCTTTCGGCAATCGATCATCCTTTTCTGACTTTGCTTCATCTATTATTTCAAATCGTGTCGACGCCATCTCTAACTATATTGTTTAGCCCTTTTAGTCAACTATGTTTTATTCGACTGCTGACTATGTGCTTTTATTTTTACTTAACATTATTGTATTTCTGTTATATTTCCCGCTTAATTCGTTTTTAATCATCTGAGTCTTTTAAGTATGTCTTCTATCATTTCACGTCAGCGTTCATTCTTCTACCCCTTCTTAGCTGGTGAGTCTCATTCTGAGTATGTTGACATCTCCTCTTCTTTTGTTGTTGGCTCTGTTTTTCGTGATATTGGGGATTTAACAGTTTCAGATGCTTTAATTCAACGCTTGCCTACTTGGAATACTTTTCAAGATTGGTCTAGTGATCCTTTATTTTATACCTCTCGGATTGAAGGATCCATCGGGACAAATTTTAATGGCGTATCCATTTCCTTTTTTGATAATTCTTCTCAAACTTCTACGGCTGATGGTTGGGTTATCCTATCTGATAATGATATTGATAATAATTTAACCAGGAGTCATCTTGTTAATATTTCTGATCTTGGCAGTGTCGACTCCTCAGTTGTTGCAGATTTTATATTCTCAAGTGATTTGTTTGATGTTCTTTTGCATCAATATTCTAGTGATTTGATTGTCTCTCTTGCCAACCTTGATGATTCATCCTTAATTTCTTTATTTGATTATTCTTCTAGTCCTAATCCAACTCTTAATGCGTTATGGCCATCTCCTTCTTTTGACTCCGATCTCAAACTTTTTGATGCATCTTTGGTTCATCATGATTCTACTACTGATTTTACCCTCTTTACTGCATATATTATTTCAGATGTTTCTGAGACTGGGTTAATTCCTAATGGTGATTCCGATGTATTAATTTCTGCACACACGGCTGATGGCACTCTTTTATGGGAATTACTTTTTGGTAATTCCTCCGTTGAAGAAAGTCCAAGTATTGTAGCTTCATCTTTATATGATTCTATTTTTATAGGAGCTACTATTAGTGGTTCTTTAGGAAAGAATCTATCTGGCGGCTCTAAGGATATTGGTTTGTCTCGTTACGATCTTAATGGTGATTTGATTTGGCAAAGAGTTTTAGGTAGTACTGGTAATCAGGTTCTCACTGATTTGTTGGTCACCGATTCTGGTAATCTTCTAGTCCTTGGTCATACTTCTGGTTCAAGTGAAGGTCTTTACGGTCAGTCCTTAATTGGTGATGGTTCTGATGTCGATTCGTTCCTTACAGCATATTCCATAGACGGGGAACGTCTATGGACTCATCAGTTTGGTTCTGAGTTTGATGACATCATGCTTACGATGGATCTTCAGCAGGTTCCTGATATTGGTTCAACATCTGATAATCTAATTACTTCAGAGAGTCTTGTTTTAGCTGGTTTTGTTCAGGCAGCTCAAAAACAAGGATGGATTGAGCTTATTGATTTATCTAATACTCATGATGGTGACTCTCCCTTTTTACCACCGACTCGGCCGACCATAGATTTAACGCAGGATCAATTTGTCAGTACCGCTGGAATCCCCTCACTTGTTATCGAGGGCTTCGTCTCGAATGAATCTTTTCAAGTCTCTCTTAATGGAAGTTCAGATCCTGGTGATTCAGTTTCCATTCGCTTGAATACAACTAGTGGTGCTAACTTATCTACTGTTTCTGTACAATCTGATTCTAATGATGGCACCTGGAGTGCGGTTGTTCCTTTAGGTGTTCTGACTGCTCAGGATCTTGGTCAGATATTAGTGATCGTGCAGTCAACTAATTCGGATGGATTGATTTCTGATTCTGTTGTAGAACCATTTTTGTTAACTGGTTCAGGTCTTCCCGATAATTTACCTGAGCTCTTTCCCATCGATATAGATGGTCCTGATGGTTCAGTTGAACCTATATTGATGCAGCGTCAGATTACTCGCTTAGGTTCTGGGCCACTCACACATTATGGTCAACCATTATTAGTTGATTACTCTGGCCGTTTGACTGACGGTACCTTATTTGACAGCTCTCATAATAATGATCGTCTCCCTTTTGGACTAACTCTTGGTGTCGATTCAGTTATTGAGGGATGGAATTCTGGTCTTCAGGGGCTACCTTTTGGCTCTGCAGTAGAACTTGTTATTCCTCCAGGACTCGCATATGGTAATAATAATGAACATCCTCTTCAAAATTCTACTCTAGTTTTTGAAGTTGAATTTCGTGCAGATTTTGAAAGTGCAGAATATTTTCTTTCCCGGATTCTACCGCTAAAGCTTCCAAATAGTGCTTTTGACTATAGCGACTTTATTAATAATGGTATTGATGTATTTAACGTTGGCCTTAGATATGGTTTGGACATGGGATCCAAGCAAGATGATGAGTTTCATTTAGTTCCTTTCACTGATGGCAATGGTCTTAATCAGTTCGATGACTTTCCAAATGGATCTGAATATTTTCCGTTAATTGTTTTGGGTGATGATGGTGATGATGTTATTTCATCAACTTTACAGGCTAGCCTGCTTTTTGGTGAGTGGGGTGATGATCAGTTGTATTCTTATTCCAATGACTTTATTTATCTCGATGGTGGGGAAGGCAATGATCAATTATACACAGATGCACTTGTTAGTTGGACTCGAGGTGCTAGTGGCATAGATACTCTTACACTTCCTGTTGGCAATTGGCAGATTACGGGTCAAGATAACTATCTAGATGATACGCTTTTTGAATTAGTCCGTTATCGCACAGATCCACTTGTCGGTGAGGATTTGATTCAACAAATTGTTTATTCTCACGGAGTTGAAAATGTTATTTTGTCCTCTGAAGGATATCTTGTTGATTTCCTTAGCATATCCCAATCTAGCCAATTTACTGGTCTTCACAGCTCTACTGTTCTTCTGTCTGATTCTGTTTTATCTTCAGTTGATCTACTAAACTTTTTGGAGATTTCTTCGGGACTTACTGTTGATCTCTCAAATGTCACTGAGTTACGTGGATCTTTAGATGATCTTTTGCTTTTATCTTTAAATGAAGCTTTGTTGGGTTTCTCTGATCGTTCTCTAATAATTTCCGACTCTGTTGTTTCAGCCTCTTCTCTTCTTTCACTCTTATCCTCTACAGAAGGTACAATTAATCTTCTCAATATCACTGATTTAAATGGTGATTTTAACTCTCGTTCACTTATCTTTGAGGAACCACGCATTATCTCTCTCCTTGAGGATGATCAACCTCCTTTCTTAGTATCTATTTCTTCACCTGCTGGTTCTTTTGGTTCTGATGCTACTATTTCCTTTTCATTGGAATTTTCTGAGCCGGTATCTTTTGATAATAGTTCTCTAATTCCTACTCTTTTGTTGTCTAATGGTTTACATGCGAATTGGGTGAAGCCATCATCTAACGATTCTCCAACTTCAACTCTCCAATTTGACCTTTTGACTGGTTCATTGTTAAACAATTCGTATGACGTTCAACCTGTCGAGTTAACCAACTTTAGTGGCTTTTCAGATGCTTATGGTAATGATTTGTTACAGCCTGATGAAAATGCGCTCTTACTGTCAACACCACTTGATTTTTTTAATGAATCCTGGAGTCTTGATCTTGATAGTGATGGTTTAATCACTCCCTTGGGTGACGGGTTAATGTTAATACGTCATCTCTTTGGTACTTTTAAAGGCGAAGATCTTGTTTCAAAAGCTATAAGTCCTAGTTCACCATATCTTTCAGAAGGTATAGTAGTCGCTGCCAGTCATGTAACTGATAATATACAGGAAGGGATAGATTCTGGTCTACTCGATGTAGACGGAGATGGATCGGTTACACCTTTGGGTGATGGGTTGATGATTTTACGTCATCTGTTTGGTTTCTCAGGTGAATCATTAGTAAGTAAGTCTATTAGTACCAGTTCTCCACTTCTTTTAGACGAGGATTTAAATTTGTTAGAGGCCTCATCTGTAGTTGCTGCTCATATCAATAGTTTACATTTGACAGACATTCCATAGTCAATTTTCCCCTTAATGCAATTATTGGATTTTGCCTCTACCTTTGCTGTTTTCTTGCTATTTTGAATTTCTCAAGCTATAATAATGAAATAGTGCTTCTGTTGTATGACTTCATCTACGATCCCTCCGATATCCTTATCTGATTATCTAAATATTGATTCTAATAAGCAGATCTTTGAAATTGTTAAAAGAACAATTGCCACCAATCCTGATAATGTAAGTTTAAGTTTAATCCCGGCTAATGTTGAGAGCCCCCTCACAGATCGTGATGTTTTTTCAGTTGTTTATACTTCCTCTTTTTCTTCAAACGATAAACTTGAAAATGGTGATCAGGACTTTGGTTTAACATCAGCAGCCTTCAGTCTTGATTTTTCCGAAAGTCCATCAATTACTGTTGATTACGGTCAGCCATTATACACAAATTACAAAGTCGACATTGTACCTACACTGTTTGGTGTGGATGCATATGAGTTTACAGAATATGGAGGCGATATATTTAAGTTATCATCAGGTTATGACTTGTTTGACACTACCTCAGAAAGCGGTAATCCTGATGTTGATAGCACAATCATTTTTACTGATCTCGAAGGCGTATTTCCTTCCCAACAGCAATCTATAGAAACACCTATTTTAGATTTTAGCACTTCTTCTTTTGAAGATTCACCAAATCTTGTCAGTTCTGTTATGGGACTTTCAACTCTTGATTTTATTCCTGCTGGGATTGATTTTGCATTAGTAGAATATTCAGATTATAGTACCTACGCTTCATTGATTAAATTTGATGATAACATTAGGGCAACCTTGCTTAATGATATCAGTTCTAATGATTCAGATTTTGTTTCTTTTACTGTTCCCAATGGTTATACTGTAGATAATTTAATTCTCGATGATTATATAGGCCCTTTGTCGACTAGTGAAAATGTAGAGTTGGGTACTATCTCCATTTCTCCAGGCAATACTTATTCATCAGAAGATGTTGTTTTCTCAGCAACGTTTGGTAATTCTCTAGACTCTCCTGACTTTACTAAAGGTTCGAATCTTTTTGCTAACTATTCTCTTAGTCCTGGAACTTATTCCGCTAAGATATCTCATACTGGACAGGGTTCATTTGATCTTCCCGTCACATCGTCCAGTATAGATGATTCATCGCTAATTTCTTACGAGGATCGTGGCTATCATTTTAGTTTTTCTCCGACAAGTGATTTTACTTTAACCCTTTTGGTAGATCAAAATAATTTTCTTCTTGATCAAAATGACACGCCTTATAGCTTTGTAGAGGATCATTTTCTTAATATACCCTTACCTTATGATTCCGACGACCTTCTACGACTTAGTTGGTCCTCTGTTGTTGATCTGCCTGGTTCTTTAACTATCATTGAACCAACTGACCCCTCTATTCCCTATTCGGTTCAGGGCTTACTTCCACTTGATTTTAATGGTGATCTTGAATTATCTTTAATTGCTAAGGTATCTGATCAGGAAGCTTCGAAGCCTGTTTCATTCTTGCTGAAGGTCACTCCGGAGAATGATGCTCCTGTAGCTATTTCCCCTTCCGAAAGTTTTCTCGTAGAGGAAGACACAACCTTTGTTGTCCAGCTGCAAGCTTCAGATATTGATGATCAACCTTCTGATTTGGCTTTCGAGCTTATAAATCCATTAGCTCATCCAGAGCTTTCGTTATCTCCATCCGGATTATTATCAATTGACGCCACTCTTGATTCATTTCAGTCTATTACTGAGTTTTCTAAACAGAATATTGAATTCCGTGTAACAGATTCTGCTGTTGACCCCGAATCTTCTGTTGGTAATTTTGATATTAATTTTATAGGTGTTAATGATGCCCCTATCCCATCACCAAACCAATCATTTTCATTAGATGAGGATTCAACCCTAACAGTTCAGTTACAAGCATCAGATGTTGACAATTTAGTTTCGGAATTATCCTTTGAACTTGTCGAACCAACAAATTATCCGCAGCTCTTATTAACTACATCGGGTGAATTGACGATTGATGCTTCTCTTGATGAATACCAGCTTCTAGGTCCTCCCGATGCTTTTTATTCTCAACTAAATTATAGTAACATTGAATATTCAGTTACTGATTCTGGGAACGATGCAAAGTCAGCGATAGGTTCTTTTGACCTTGACATATTTGGTGTTAATGATAAGCCAATCCTTGATAATTTACAGTCAATTCTTCAAAGTGGTTTAGAAGACGTTTCTTATACTGTGTCGTTTGATGATCTACTTGTTTCGTCAGGTTATAGTGATTTAGACAGTTATATTAGCGATGTTTATCTAAATGTCAAGACTGTTTTTCCTAATAGTTCTTTATTGATTCACAATTCTTTCGCTGATGCTCGCGATTTGGTTGTCGGTGATGTTCTTCAAGCAGGTGATTTAATAGAATGGATACCCTCTCAGAATCAAAATGGTTTGCTTCCTGTTATGTCTTTCTCGGCTTTTGATAGTACTTCTGAATCTGATGTAACTTCTACTTTGTCCGTCAATGTTCAGTCTGCTGATGATCCTCCATCTATCAATGATTCCCAGTTGAACACATCTCTTACGCTTTCGGAAAATTCTTCCTTCTCTAA
>JACLAD010006339.1_pt1 | contig 28387 bp, 14 predicted proteins | sample 8027901 | NCBI WGS metagenome assembly JACLAD01 (sample SAMN15725071, study PRJNA655200) | protist metagenome | isolation source: fluorescence activated cell sorting (FACS) single amplified genomes of... | place: Spain: Blaines Bay Microbial Observatory, Mediterranean Sea | collected 2016-07-05 | reverse complement strand
TGTGCCAGAATCCACTCTTGATGTTTTATCTCGGCTTGATAATATTCCCCAAGTTGGAAGCTGTGTGCCTCCAAAGGTGCTAGGGAAAGTTAGGGGAGAAATTGTTGTGGAAGTTTCACGAGTAGTGTGGTCGAGGAGGAGATCTAGACTTGCTCAAAATCAAGCCAAAGTGGAGTTGTCATGGTGGGGTAGCGATGAGTCAGCATCGTTTTACCCATTTGTGTCGTCTAGCGACGGGCATTTATTCCCGAAAGAAAAGAACGCCAAAGAGGTAATTGAACAATATTTCCCCGTCACAACAACGGTATCAAAACTTTCGGACTATCTGAGGGATAGCAAGTCCGTAGAGTTTGTAGTTTCTTCTGGTGGTAAGTTAATTGGCTCGGTGTCTGTACCCTTACGTTTGGAAGGCGGCAAACATTTGGATCTTGACGGTACTTTTCCTATTATTGCTGCGAACCCCAGGACTCATCCTGACTTGGGCTTTGTTGATATTGCAATCAGGTTTCGCGTCGGATTTGCGCATAGTAAACTGTTACAACTCGTTCAAAGTGCAGATGCTGTACCGTTGCGTTTGGGTGAACGCCATGGTGTTGCCGGGCCGGGTACAAGTCAAACTGTGGATGGTGTGGACTATAACCAGGATTCCGAGCTCTGTACCTCTTTTGTGATGAATGAGCTTTTAGTGAATTCCGATGTCACGGATGCGCTGCCCCAAGTTCCTAGAGAACGTCAAGGCATGATAGAAGGTCATCCAAGCCCTGCGACTGTTCATACAAGCCCTGTGAATAGGACCAGCCAGAAGGAAAGAGCGCGACAAGTCCGTGCTGCTCGCGTAATTGAAGACATCAAACGGGCGAGAAGCAAGAGAACAGGTGGTAAGGAGCGAAAGGAAGTCAAGGGTGTGGTACCCGAATCTGTGAAATCTCGTCGCCAACTAGTCGACACGGGGACAAGCACTGTGAATGACAAACCACTTGTGTTGAAGAAATCGCGTGCCACGGTGACTACACCAAGGATTACTGCCAAGATGAACAGTACGGATAAAAATAGGGAAATCATTGAGCGGACGTTGCAACATGCCAAAAAATTGCGATCAGAAATGGATGCCGCTCTTTCGCACAAGCATTTGGTTTCCGCGTATGACGATAGTTTGATGGAAACGATAAGCGCCGTTGAGCAGCAGGAAGGTGCAGACGAGGTTCTTGTGAGCACTCTCCGCCCGATTCTTGCAGAGACCATGAACACACTAAAGTTTGTGGATACCGTCTCATTCGTGTTTGAAGATATACAAATAGACACCGATGTTCTTGGGCGCGGACCTTGGAGACTGGTTTGCCGCCTGACGTTACCCGACAAAAATTTCAGTCGGCTCGATACTGGACCGCAGTCAATCGTGGTATTACAGAGCCCTGTGCAAATCGTTGAGAAGAAAAGCTTGACAAAGAAGCGGCGCAGGGTGCCGTTAAATATGCAAACCGAAATATCCGTCGACTTTTCTGGACACGACTCGATGGAGAGTTGGCTTTATGGACAGCTAGACGTGAAATTAGAGTTGGCAGACCAGCCTGACGGACAAACTGCGGTCGCCGTTGGTACAATTGCAATGCGCGGATTTTTCTTATCGAGGCTTGTGCAAGAGAAGCAGTCATGTGTTGTACAATTATATTCGCATTCCATTGATACACCAGTATGCAAGCTTTCTGCAGCTGTGGCACTTGATAGCCGAAATAGTGACCCTCGCCAAGTAACCGCACGGGCCACGTATGCGGGGAATGAGCAAAGAGCGGCGACGGGTGTTGGTGTCACTCATGGGGGGCGATTCAGTCAAGGAAGTCTTCGCTTGCAATTACAAGACGTGGAGGCGAGTAATCCTATTGAATTACGATGTAAAACCCCCCAAGGTTATCTTGACATTTCTCGTCACGGATCGGTGTTGCCTTTTGCGGAGACAACAATACCGCGCCCGGTTATTTTGGAGGCGCACGAGACTGATGGCGAGCTCCTTGGACTGGTCAAGTTGCCTGAGGGCTTTGGCATCCCATTTCGAGGCTGGTTGGACGTCAAGAGTGTGTTCACAGGCTCCGTTCAAGCGCGCGTTTTAGTTTCCTTGGATACAAATGTTGCCGGCATAAGTACCAGATCTCCGCCTCGTTCACCGAAGCGCATCACACAGCCGCAGTCCCCCGTAAAGATGCCTGATCTCTCAGAGCAGCATAGCGTATCATCACCTGAATCTCGCGTGACGCCTCCATCTCCAGAATCAGAGGATGACATTCAAGAGGAGAACATTCAAGAGGACCATGAGGAAAGTGAAGAAAATCAAGAGGAAACGCAGGAGGTCGAAAAAGTAGTAGCGCCTTTGATATCGCTACCATTGTCACCAAAAGGAAATGTGCAACCGGAATCTACACTTCACCATGTGTTTGTATTTCAGCTAATGAATACAAGCTTTCGCAAGGACAGGGCGGGACTTCGCCTGAGGTATCAATTTCCATTCAATGTCGTGCAGGAAGAGGGGCAACGTCACGAGTTATGGTGGGATTCGAAAATTCAAGAAAATTGTTCAGTGGGGCGCCATTTGATTGAAATGGACCCCAACGAATCGATCATGTCGGCATTGCCTCCAGCTGGCGATAGCATCGTGTTTCAGGCCACATCAAACGAGAACATTATCGGCGAAGCGAAACTCCCTGTCAACGATATCATCAGTCTAGTGGAAAATGCCGAACCTTCATCAACGCCGCCGCCGGTAGGATCACTTTTACACAACCAACTTGCCAAGGCATCGAGCACCTTTATGCTAGGATTGCGTATTCGTACAGCCCCCAGTTCGCCCCCTGTTCGTCTAGCGCTGCAAGTACGTTATCTCGTTTACGCAGAAGAGCAACTATCTGGAGCTGCTGTCCAAGAAGACACAGAGCCGCATATCTCGATTGGGGACCGAGATGATGGGGGCGGCGACGGCGGCGGCGGTGACGACTTTGATGTAGCCCCTGCTAGAGACTCATCGGTTGAGCCATCGATTCGCGTACCTGGTGCTGCACTTGATCCTGCTTGGACCAAAATATGCTTCCAGATCGGATCTATTCGAGGCGTGGAGCACCTTGCAAAAGCAGCCACAGAACTCTATCCCGATTTGAGTTTTCTATATCTCGCCGCTGCTGTAGGATGCAACATCTCGATATCTGTAAAGTTGGCCTTAGGGTCTGGTTCCGACTTGGTTGAATTAGATTACTGCACACGCGCTATACCTAGAACTTTTGACGCCGTATTCAATGAAGAAGCCATAACCTCGGTTGCTTTGAGCCCTAGTATTCTTGGTGCCATCTCATGTGCAATGGCCGAGTTTTCAGTTTGGCACAACCAAGCTCAGCATCCACGACCGATTTTGCTCGGAACAACGCTGGTTCCACTGGCCGACCTTTTGCTACAGGAGCACGGCGTTTCTGGGGAATTCCAAGCAAGCGCACCCGGAAACCCTAGACAATCGGCAAAGATACAGGTCGCCGTATTCTTTGAGCATCGCCGCCCAACCGCTGAATTATTTCATTCTACAGAACAAACGTTCAAGAGCGCTCCCAAAAAAACAGTAGACTCGGACGCTGAGCAGCAGCGGCAGTCATCTGGAGAAGTTGTCCGTGATGATGAAAACGCGCCCAGCGACGACGAGCACGAGCACGTCGAGGAAAGCCACCGGAATTTAGAGGAGCACCAGGCAACTGATACAATTCGGGACGAATCAAGCATTCGTGTGGAAGACAAACCTTCGATTGGTCAAGCCCAAGGTGCCACCGATTCCACGTATGTAAGCGACCAAGACAGCGACGAAGAATACACTCCACCATACGAGCTAGAAGTTGCAATGGAGCGAGCGCTCCATCTACCCATGGTGCAGATAGGCGAGAATTTAGAGCCCCCGTTGACTTATGTGACTTGCTCTTTAGAAGGTAGTGCATCCACGAAGAAAGTTATGTACACGCCCTTGAGTAGCCAGCCAACGTGTAATCCATCGTGGGAATCGTTTCACTCAATACCTTGGGATAACGACCCGCCAGATTTGTCCACTGTGCGATTCAACATTTGGCACCATCCCGACAGTGGATTTGATTCTGAAACGATTTCCCCAGTCTCTATGTCCCCTCCGCCGGGCCTCGATTACGAACCGTACGGCGATCACTGCTTGACTGCACGTTCATACACATCTGCCCCTGTTCTGAGTTTGACTGACGTATGCATTGGAACTGCGGTGGCGGATGTATCCACCTTGTGTGTCGGGCTTGAATCAATTAATGGATGGTACCACATTATTGACAAGGAACAGCGGCGCGTAGGCCAAATCAAAGTAAAGGTGCGGATAACCAAGCGACGAGATGCCGTCCGAGAGTTACCCGAAAGGAGCATTGAAATGGTACCCCTGGGCAGCTTTCCAAAAACGTTTCATTCTGATTCTCAGGAGAGCGCCGATTTCAAGCAAGGGGAAGAGCATAATACTGCATCCTCTCATCCACAAGCGCATGGCGATGTTTCTAATTCAGACCCTCGAGCTGATGCATCTTCTTTCGATGTGGCAGATGTTTTACTCCAGCTTGACGCCCTTCAAGCACAGCTCGAAAAGAAAATTGCTCAACCCGGTGACTTGATTGAGGCGGACCCGGGGCAGGTGCCAAGCGCGTCTTTTGTACAATCTGATTCGAGTTTCAATAAGAAAGAGCACTGTGAAGAACCTTTGGGTCAAGCTCGTGGCGATTTGCCCGTTGAAGAGGTGAAAGGGGGCGTAGCAGTAACTCTTTCATGCAAAGAGGACGATGTTGTAGAGGAATTGTATTTAGAGGAGGGTCGTCCCAGCGTTGAGGATGAGGGTCAATCTGAGTGTATCGTTTGTGCGCAAGATTCCTCGCCAATTCGTCTTGTACAAGATGAAGAAATAGTGGAACAGGCTCAGTATGAAAAGCAAATATCAGTGGAACCCCCCCGTAACGAAGAGGCGCCATTGTATTCTAGGCCTCATGCGCGAGAGGATTTCACGAACGATGGACCACGGGAAGGAACGCAAGTGGAGCATCTACCAAACATTCAAGTGATTACCCAACGAGATGAAGCAACAGATGCCGATCTCTCTCTGGAGCAACAGCAACAGCAGCAACAAGACCCTTCGATGGATTCAAACACGCAAGTATGCCAAAAGGATGAAACCATTCAAGTGGAAATTGCAAATCACGGACAGGGGGTGGTTCTTGTCGATTCGCGCGACAACTCGACGAAGAATGATTCAAAGAAAGACGAGGAAGCTCAGTCAAAAGGTGCCGCTGTCCATGTCGAGCCAATTTATGCGGTTTCCAGGAATTTGACACGGAATCTGCCAATTCTTTTCGAGATGATTGATATTTCGCATCAAGTCGTTGACAATGCGGAGATTGAAGTTGTCACTGAAGACCAATTTGAGATAGACGATAGTAGTTTGGCTGTACCAACCGAGGATGCCCCCAAATGCTTGATTGAAGTACAGCCTGAGAATGTGAGCATCGAAGTCACCGAGGAGGAAGAGGAAATTGGCGCCGGCGACACATTCCAGCTCGAAAGTTCCAATGACCTTGGTCAGGAGTTAATTGAGGAAGAAGAAGAAGAGCACGATGATGATCAAATGACGATTTCTCTCATTGATAATCAAGGCAATTGCATAGTTTTAAACCAGACAGAAGAGTCTATGGCAGCGGATATGGAAAGATCTTATCAAGATGAGCGGGTTGAGAATGAAAATCAGTACCATGAAATCCACGCCTCCGTAGCAGGCGGTTTGCGTGAGATTGGGCGAGCTCCTTTAGAGGAGAAAAACATGAATACATCACCGCATGTCATCACAAAAAAGGCATCGACATTCTACAACCAGCTTTCTGAGGACGCTTTCGACGCTTCAAGCGCCTTGCCGCCTTTGCATGTATGTGCTACCGTTCGAGAACGCCCAACGCGGAAAGTGATTGCAACAGAGAAAACGTCAAGTAAATCGCACAAATATTCCTGGATGGACCCCAAAACCGCGCGGATTGCCCGCATATTAGGGGGATAGGTAATGTTTTAAAAAAACATGAATTGTATAATCTAACGTTTACGGAGGAATCCTCGGAGTTCATTGACAAAATTGACGACGTTTTTCTCAAAACGACCTCGGTTGACATTATCGAGCATCATTTGAACGTCGTTCTCACTAACTAGTTTCTGAAAGGCTTCTGATAGACGTGCACGAAGTTCGGGCGCCTCTTGAGTGCTTATGATGCGCTCAACCAAGGGGACAAAGTTTTGTTGCTCGCATATGATGAGAGCGAGCATCGCGTTGGACGCGGGGCGGAGTAGACTGGAATCAAATGTTTGAAATACCAAAAAGGTAAAGACTTGTTGCAGCAGTATGAGAAAGACGCTACCCTCGGATCCTGAAGTTTGGGCGAGATTTTGAGATAACCCGGGCTTTGATTGTGCGATTTCTTTGGCATGGAAAGCGGCGAGTTTGTAAACAGCTTCAAAAGACCTTCGTGAAGCTTCGATGCGGTGATCCATGATGCCAAACTCTAGTGCGTGGACAACGGGCTGAAAGAGAGCAACACCTAAAGATGCAATCTTTCCTGGATGGTTGTCTGTGAGCGCTTTCAAAAGCAAGTAGAAATATTCCGCTATACTAGGGTACTGCAAAAGTTCTTTGGTAATCAGCGGGAAACAGAGCTGTATGCCGCTCGCTAGAACCACACCAACAGAACCGTCGACATCAAAATTGCTGTGCTGCTCCGTGGGATCGGCTTCAGCAAAGTCCATCAGTTCCCTGTCGGAGACGGCGCTGAGTATCTTCAAAACCAGCAGGACGTCACAGGCCCACGCCTCTTCGTCTTCGGAATCACATGGCGGCCGGCGCTGCAGAATCTTGTGATATTCCGAGTAAACGCTAATCATTCTCGCGCACGCCGATAAGATTGGTTCCAGCTGGGAATCAGGCGTCGTGCACAGGAGTTCTGTGCAGTACACCTCCAATAGCTTCAAGCACGAAGACGCCAACTGGCGAGCTGTGGCGCATGCATCAGAATTGGGATCCAAGGCCCCTATGGATGCAACCGCGACAGAGGCAACGTCGGGCCATACAGTCGGTAACGAGGCGACCAAGAATTCCCGGCCCCATCTTCCAAGGACGCCTTGTGTGGAGGCGACGAGAATACCGTGATACAATTCCACCACGCGGTCGATGTTTTGGCTCCAGCGAAGATCGCTAAAAATGTTTTTTTCCGCTTTGGCGCCGATGACTCGCGCCGCATCTCGCTCTAGGGCCATCATGACGGGGCTCGTCAACGCTTGAAAGCGCGCATATGCTTCCTGGAGAACGTTTGCCGGCGAGTCTTTGGAAACTTCGAGGCTGCGAAGAAGCAATGATATCAATCCACCGTGGCTGTTGGCTGCTAGTCCTTCGAGAGGGGCCCAATTCGAGCTTTGGCAGGCTTCAACGTGCGCCTTGCAGACATTTTCCCAGCTGGGTACCTGCCACAGCATTTTACGTGTCCCCCCATTATCCACCAAGGCACACAGGAGGGCAAGGGCCTGTGTATTAACACTAGCTTCAAGGCTCCAGTTTGAAAGATACACGCTCGCGGCTTGCACGAGAAACTCCATCACCTGCTTTCCTTGTTCGTTCAGCCCAAAGCATTCGTCCACCGCACGAGGAGGGCCGCTGTGGATGGAGGGGTGGCTATTGCTTAAAAAAGAGTACAGCGAGCTCTCCGGGACCAGGTACGAGTACGCCCAACGTGTCACTGATACAAGCAGTTTCTCTGAAAGCAGCGGGCTAATGCGTTCGTCTCCTCCCTTGCTAGCCCTGACGCGCTTGGATTCGAAATCGAGGCTTTTTAGCAGACACCAGGACAACACGATGGCCGGGTTCTCGCTGGCGGGGCGATTCTGTTGACTAGTTTCCGTGCAAAGACGTAGAATGGAGTCCGGGATGAGAGGCTGCTCGCCCTCGAAGGGGTCGGCTAAGAGGTTGCTGCTAATTAGAGTGATCCAAAACATTTCCTCGGACAGTTTACCGCATTCACTCACGCTAGCTGGAGAATACGGCGCCATCAAGCAGTTTTCCAGCTTACCTTGTGTTTCCTGGAAAACCCTGGCCATTAGTGACAAACTATTAGCCACATCGGAACGCCCCAGTTCCGCCAAGGCCTGCAGATGCTCTTCCAGCACGCTGCCGTCTTCGAACACATCGTCCTCAAAACAATTGTCCTCTGTTTCCCGCTCCATTGAAGCCCGGGCAATGGCAAGTCGCCGAGCAACGTACGTGCAAAATAATAGAGATGCATTGGTCTGAATGACCTGAACGGAACCCTGGCCTTTGTCCTTAGCTTTCGCCGCCCATGAAGCAAACGAGACCCATGCCTCCAAGAGATGACCAAACGCTTCCATAAGCCACGAGTTATCGATATCGTCCATATTTTCATCACTGATGCTGTTATTTGTGTGCTGTGGCATAGGCCTCGTTAAACAAATAGAAGCACCTTCCATCAACAGCTCCGCGAAGTTCCGCAGAGCGTCGGCAAACGAGGGGAAATCACCCAACAACGAGAAGGTTCCGGGGCCAAAATTTGACACCAGCCGCCCGAGCAAAGTGCACATATCAAGATACTCTGAGCTTCCCGCAGCGCACATTGCTTCTTTAGACTCGCGTCCATGACCTTCATACTCGAACGTCTGCGCCAGCCCTGCTGCCACTTGCATCGGCACCAAGGGCTGCCGCAAAACTCCAAACAAGCTCCCGCGAATCATGGTCTCCATATACGCCACTTTTCGTGCAGACCCAGAGAACACGTTGCCATTCAAACCAGACAAGAGAATTAGCAGTTGCCGAATCAAATGCGCCGAGTCTTTTGTACCCGACCCACAGGAACCAACCGAGGTACTTCGTACCGCGCCGTACAGTCCAAACAACGAGTCGATCAGGTTGGAGTCCACGAGCGTTCCGCTCCACGCTTTCCCGGGGCAAATCTTTTGATTCGTGCGCAACGTCACATGCATCTTAGAAAACATCATTGCTGATTCGCGTTGAAATGTACTCGTCGCATTACCCCCAGACTGAAAGTCCCACGACAAGCAAGACTCCATCAGTTCGAGGCATACCCGCAATAATTCATCGTCTTGAGCTGACCAAGGCCCCGACCCGGCTGCTGTCGCTTTTACACCAAGACTATTTAGCACCATCGTACCCATATTAAAAGCTTCTTGAAGACCTGCTTGCTCAAAACTCGAATGACACTCCCGGTGGAATCCAAAAGGCAAACCTATTGCCGAAGCTTTGATTGATGAAAACTCTTCCACAAGTGATATTAACAATCGAAGACCAATCACACTCCGCGACATCATTCCTGTCTGCTGTCCCTGTGAAGGTGTCAACATGCTTTTGATGTGCGAAAATAAATCATTTTTGGCTTGTACCACACCTTGATCCTGGTCGAACCAACCCCGTTTCCACAATATCGCAAGCGCCTGGACCAGCTGTCTCCACACTGACCTATCATGTGACGAATTCATAAGGATTTCCAACAGCTTTTTACGAAGGTCTATACGATCTCCCGAGCTTAATAGACTCCACTGTTCGACTGCCGCATTTTTCAACAGCAACGAAGCTTGGAACTTTACATATTTCGAACATGAATGCGACGAAATCAACTCTAGTGCCGTGTTAATCGCTGTAGGTGATCTTCGAAAGTCCAATAACAAGCCCTCCGTTTGGGCATTTGCGCCACGCTGTAATTTTTCACAAACTTGGACAAAAGAAATGGCTTCAGAAGAGTTCATTTCACCCCTCTTTTAAGCGACTCTTCCACCTGCTCAAAGAGATGGAAAGCCAAAACTACCAAAATCCAAACCCCGTACTCTTTTTTTTGTTTTTTACATATGATTTATACCGAATTTGCATCCAAAGAAACTCAACCTTGTTGGTAAGTAGGCGTACACGACGTAGACAGGTAGGTTTGTTTTTCCTTTCCCCGACCTCCGATGAACGAGGCCTCTGAATATCTTGACCAGTATACAAAACCAATCAAGCAAGCAAGTACACACACCAACAAACCAACCACCAAAACGTTTTACAAACCCTACAGAAAGATCCTCTATCGTACACAGACCTTCCCTTCCTTCCTTCTTTCTTTCGTATTGAGGGTCTGTTTTTGAAAAGTATATCCTGCCATACATCACTGTTCTCTTTTGCAACCTTGCTTACGTAGTCTACGTAGTACACACGCGTGAGCAAGCTTCTACTATTTGATGGATGTCAGAGTCTTGAGAAAAGAAACAGAGATAGATCTCCATAGTGCGTACACGTGCTGCTGATGGTGGGGGAGTTCAAGAAGACAGGTCTACTGCTTACTTGCTTACGTACGTAGTACACACGCGTGAGCAAGCTTCTACTATTTGATTGATGTCAGAGTATTGAGGAAACAGAGATCTCCATAGTGCGTACACGTGCTGCTGATGGTGGGGGAGTTCAAGAAGACAGGTCTACAGACCTGTGATGCCAGCTGGGGTAGTTCGTTCAAGAAGACAGAGAGAGAGAGACCTTTTTCTTTGAATTTTTTTGATTTGAATTTTTTTCTTTTTTTTTTTCAAATTTTTTTTAAAAATGTTCGTTCCACATATTTTACGTTGATATTGTGCGAATAAATTGTATGCATATTGTATGTTGGTTTGTATATGTATGTGTGTGTGGGGTATTTTAGGTTAGTATTGTTGGAAGATGATTCGTGGGTTTGCTGCGAAGGATAATCGGATTGTTGAAAATGTAGAATCTGAGGAACGAGAACGTGAGAGAAAGAGAGAGATAAGGAGAGAGTTGAAAGAACGAGCTCTTGTTGATGCAGGGAAAAAGTATTTGTGGCGTTTTGAATTTGAACCTTATCCTGTACAAAAAGAGTTCATGAATCATCTTTACGATACACTAGAAAGCGGTGGAATAGGCATCTTGGAGTCCCCAACAGGAACGGGGAAAAGCCTGAGTATTATTTGTAGCTCGTTGCATTGGCTTCAACAAAATCGGTTCAAATCACCAAAATCATGCAAGAACAAGAAAAAGGATAATTTTTCGAATGACCCAGACTGGATCACTTCTTTTCGAGCACGGAAAGCTGAAGCTGATGAGAAGGCTGCTGCTTGCCAACGGGAGGAGCTCGTTGCTCGCGTAACGAAAAGGAAAAGGAAAAGGAAGCGGAGACGAGTGAAAAAGGTCTTGACAACGAGTGATGATGAGTTTGCGCCAAGCAGCGAATCAGATGCAAGCGATTCCGAAGCCTACAGTAGCAGCAGCTGTGAGGAGGAAGAGGAGGAAGAGGAAGAAGCCCAAGTTTCGTCCTCCCCGGCGCGTATGCAACTATTTTTTTGCAGCCGTACGCATTCACAGTTGTCCCAATTTATTAACGAAATCAAGCGCACTCCGTTCGCGAAAGATCTATCTTGTGTCGCTCTAGGGTCTAGGCAGCAGCTATGTAGTAACGCACAGGTTCGCGAATTAGGGGGCAATGTTACTAATGAGGCGTGTATGGAACTTGTTGACAAAGCGCGGGGCCCTTCGGGGGCGAACAACAAGAAAAAAGAAGGCTCACAAAAACGACAAAGGTATGTGCCCCCAGAAAGCCGGGGGGATTTATTGGTGCGTATTCCAAAGCGCTCAGCTTGTCCAAAATACAATCGAGATACTGTTTTGCAACTTCGAGACCAACTGCTTGTGGAACCTGTCGACATTGAGTCTCTGGGTAAAATGGCCGACAAGATCCATTCGTGTGGCTATTTTGCTTCTCGAGGCTCTATTCACGACGCAGACGTAATTACGCTCCCGTATTCAATGCTGTTGAGCAAAAGCACACGAAAGTCGTTGGGCATATCTCTCAAGAATAGTATCGTAGTGTGTGATGAAGCGCATAATCTCGTGGAAGCGATAAATGAGACATATAGTGCCCGTGTGTCGCTGTCACAACTTTCGCGAGCTCACGCGGAACTTGCAGAATACCGTGAACGCTACTGTACCAGACTGAAACATCGCAACAAAGTCGGTATTAACAATCTCTTGTTTTTGGTGCGCGGCTTATCCAATATGTTGCGGCACGCTGTCGCCAAAAATGGTGGTCCCGGTGCCATGAAAACGCAGCCTTCCATTGAGGTTTTTCCTACGGGAGAACTTACCATCAGAGCCCAGGTAGACCATATTAATTTGTTCCAGGTGTTAGATTACATAGACAAGGCCCAACTTTGCCGGAAATTACGCGGGTTCGCACAAAAGTACCTGGTCGCAAACCACGGTCAAGTTGTCGTTGGTTCCGGCGGTTCACGGAGAGTGCAGCCTGTTAAGCAGGACGAAACAGCAGTCGTAACGCCACAAAGTCAGAAAAGACGCACGTCCTCGGCTTTGGTACAGGTGAAAAACTTCTTGCAAGGTATTTGCAACTCGGATCAAGATGGGCGCGCTATCATCTCGATCCAGGACGGCGAGGCGCATTTGAAATTTATGATGCTCAACCCAGGGTTGCACTTCAATGAGATCGTTGAGGACGCCCGTGCCGTGATTTTGGCCGGAGGCACGATGCAACCCGTGAAAGAGGTAGTGAAACGATTGTTTGATCAGGTCGAATCGGAGCGCATTCGCATCTTTTCGTGTGGCCATGTCATCCCGAAAGAAAATCTGGGATGCATATGCTTGCCTCAGGGCCCAACTGGGCGCCGACTTGAGCTCAGCTTTGCGAATCGGCAAAAACCTTCCATCATGGAAGAAATCGGGCTGTGCCTTGTAAATATTGCCGGGATCACCCCTGCCGGGGTTGTCGTTTTCTTACCATCCTATTCATATGCCGGACAGCTCTTTGCACAATGGCGCAAGACAGAGACGTGGAATCGACTTGGGAAGAAGAAGGCGTTGTTTTTTGAGTCCCAAGGCAACCTTGAAACGCTACTTACCTCGTATCATGCTGCATGCCATGAGCCCCAGGGTGCGATGCTATTTGCTGTCGTCGGTGGCAAACTTTCCGAGGGTATCAACTTCAAGGACGACTTGGCGCGATGCGTTGTAATGGTCGGTCTCCCTTACCCAAACCCACGTGATCCTCAGCTCCGGGCCAAAATGGAATACCTTGACAAAACTTTGGGCAAACGTGCAGGTCAGGAATATTTCGAAAACCAATGCATGAAAGCCGTCAACCAAAGTATAGGGCGCGCAATCCGCCACCGAAACGATTACGCTGCGATCGTCTTGTTGGATGGTCGATATACTAGGCCTGATATTCAGGCAAAACTCCCGACCTGGGTAGCCACCGAGATTACAGTAGCGCCTTCTTTCGGGAAATTTCATAAAGACTTGCGCGGGTTTTTTCTCCGGAAATGAATTTTATCCTAACTTGTACTTTGATTGAATCATTACCGCTACATTTTATTTGTAATTACTGGTTCTTCTTCGTAGAGTTTGTCTTTTTCTTCGCAGGCTTGGCACTAAGGAGCTTAAACAGGATCTGCAAAAACAACAAAAAGTACGAAAAGTACATGATGATACCTGTTTGGTAACTGGTTTCAGAGATAGCACAAGGCACACCTGAATCCCGGTATACCTTTGTCAAGTAGCAAACTGCGATGCCACCAACCATTTGAGAAAGCTGCAAAATGGTGATTAGCCACGAAGGAATAAACTTTGGCCACATATGCAAAGCCTTCATAGCATAGTAAAAGTACATTATTGCGTGGACCGTATAGTTCATAGCAATAAAGTAGATCCCAGCACCGGTTTGAGTAGCATACGCCTGCCATGTGTAGAGCAAGACAGTCACATGATGGTACCAGTGAAGGAATATTAGAGGTTTCTTACGCAACACGATAAACACGGTGTCGATCAACTCGGGAAACTTGCTTATGATGAACAGAAACGACCACACACCCGCAGCACCCGCTCCAAACGTTTCTACCGGAGATTTACAGATGGAACCTTCAAGTCCTTGTGTCTTGATGATCAACAAAAGATGAGGAACTACGCGAACGACACCAATAAAACTGAACCCACTCAAAAACAGATTCCATAATACTAACGGCCCGGTAAGTTTGAACGCCGGCAACTTGCTCATTATTATGCTTCCAAAGAACAGAAATAACATGTACGCTGTTACTGCGGCAAGTGGTACCGCGTAATACACTCTCTTTCCCGCGAAGAAGAGAAGAAGACGCAAGGTCAAAAGTCAAAACGTCAAAACCAAAAGCACCTTGGATGACATCGTAACAACTTTTGTGTCCGATCTCCATGAAAAAAAAAAACACCAAAAGGTGAAACACCAAACAAAAAAAAATGTTGTATCGATCGTTGGTGCGTGGTTTAGGCAAAAGTTTAGGAGGTGGACGTCCATCATGTAATTTGTTAGGATCTTTACCGAGTGTTTTTAGCGGTAGTAGTGGTAGGATTAGTGGTCGGTTCGGAAGCGCTGGCATTGTGGATTTGAAGGGTTTGTCCACAGTGGCAAAGGTGAGGGACGACGACGAGGAGCGAAAGAGAGAAAGAAATACAGTGCTCGCTGTTGCTCTGATCGCCAAAATTATGTCAGATATTTCTCCAATTTCTTTTCCCGTAAAAGAGGTGGAAAAGAAGGTGGAACCAAAGGTAATACCTTTTTGGAATCAAGGTGAAAACAAATTTAGTTTCCCGGTGCAAGAGCAGTTGTCAGAAACGATGCCATTATTTGAAATGATTAAACGGACATACCAGCCTAGTTTTTTAAGACGAAAGCGTAAGCATGGTTTTCTTAAACGAACTCGCAATCACAACGGGCGCAACGTGCTAGGTCGAAGAAAGGCCAAAGGTCGCGCTCGGTTGGGTTGTACTTTTAAATAACAAAAATTTTACTTACTGTTGCGCATATCACTCTTGTAAAGTGAGTCAAAAATTTTAGGTCGGTTGGACCAAGGTGTTCCGTTGCCTGCCTCCTCCTGCATCTTGGCGTTCTCTGCAAACTGCCTCAAAGCACGTTTATATGCCATGAGCTCATCTTCGGCTTCCAAGCGCCTGGCCTTTTCCATCCGCTCTGCAACAAGGAGCTCGTTTTTCTCTGCAATGACTTGTTCAAGTTGCGCGACACGGCCCACCTCCGCAGAAAGGCCCTGGATTCTTGCTCGCAGAGATTTGACTTGGGCCTTTAATCGTTGGTTTTCTTCGGTCAAAATAGGGGTAGCATTACTCGAAGGTTGGGCCCGTGAATGATTGTTTGATGAAGCACCATTTGAATTAGGTTGCAGAACGTTTTCACGACGAGCAGCTTCGATGCGTTTGATCTCAAGTTCAACTTGCTCTCTTTGTTTGCGCTCAAGTTGTAGGTTGGTTTCGGCGGCCTGACGAGCATGGGTGGCATCTTCAGTCCTCTTCTCTGCGGCGGCAAGGGCCTCCTTTCTAGCACAGGAAAGATTATTGGCGATACTTAATTGCTCCTTGATGGTTTCCACTTCTGCCTGGTGGTTTTCGTTCACGGTTTTGATGCGACTTTTCATGGCTTCCAGCTCCTCGGCAGCGAGGCGAAGTTGTGACGTGAGAGCATCGGCTTCATCGTGCGCCTTTTCGAGGCTCTTTTGAGCGTTACGTGCTTCAGCTTGCGCAGCTTCAAGCTCTTGGTTTTTACCTGCCATTCCTGAACGTATCAGGTCCCGTTCAGATATCGCATTATCCAAGAGGCGCTGTGAATTTTCATACTTGACCTGGGCTGCCTGTAGCTCATGTTCGAATTGTCTCAATGCAGTATCTTTGCTGCTCAGGGTGTTGACCCAGGCTTTTCCTTCGTCCTGCATATTGGTCATACTTGCTTCTAAGTTAGCAATGCGTTCCTCTGCTTGGACCTTGGCTACATTTACATCATCCCGTTGCCGGGTCACTTGGTCAATTTCCTTTCGCAAAGCTTCAACCTCTTCCTGGTGGTGGCGTGCAAGTGTTCGCCCTTTTTCTTTGAGTAAGGCCAACTCTCCAGCGACGAGTACTCGTTCTGCGACGGCTTGGTCGGAGAGTTTGCGCTGGTCCTCCACAACGTTTATCAGGTTACGAGTCCTTACAGCCTGCCTATCGAGACGTTCTTCGCAGTGGCTAATTGCCTGCGACACTCGCGCGTCAGCTTCTTGGAGCGCATTTTCCAGTTCCTCGATTTTCTTTTCATCCTGCTCATGCCTTCTCGCGCTCGCGTTGAGCTCATGTTCAAGCTGGAGGATTTGCTTGGCATATTTGTCATTGAGCTTATTCGGCAACGACAGCACAGAGCGGGGGGCAGACTTTGATTGCGCAAAGGTATACGTTATCGAGCACGCCGGCTTTTCGCTAGGCTCGTCCTGCGCATCAGTCCGCCGAGCTTGTTCTACGAGACTGGCAACGCGACTCAACGTCGCGGGCTGGTAGTCGACCAAATCCGTGACCTCGGGTTGTATGGTCTCGCCGTTGATCGCGACGAGGGCGTCACCAATGCGCACTAAACCACAAGTTTCCAGCTGGCCGCTGACTTGGTCCCCACCAAACTCAATACTACAAAACGAACTAATACACACGACAAACACCTTGGAATTCGTGGGGAACGCTTGTTTACTGTTGCCAGGGTTTGCAACGAGCAATCTATTCAACGTTATCCCTAAACCTTCGCCTTGAGCATAGTTGATTTCAACATCGTATCGATCTCCAAAACCTGCAATTTCATACAAATCAAACGGTGCAATGGGTTCATCCTGAAAGGAAACAGAGTTTCTACCGCTCGTTTGAGAACGCGGTGACTGCTGCTTAGCCTTCTTCCCGCTGCTGTCTGCCATTAGCAAGCTCTTGAAAGGGGAAAAAAACGACTTGACGGTAGACACCCCTTGGCCTTTGGTTGCCTGTGCTGCCTCGTTTGCCAGTTCCTTATACCCTAGTGCGGCCCATACAGAAGGGTAGGCATTGTCACAAACGCGGTACTTCTCATTGACAGAGTCTTTCATGGATTGCTTTTGGCGCAGGATCGCCGCGCGTTGCTTTAGCACCTTGGACACCGAAAACGAATCGCAATCACCTGTTGCTAGGTGCCCCGTACTCGAACGCAGATATCTCAGAAATTCAACAATACTATCACGTTCGATGTTGGTTGAGGTGAATAACTCGCCCGCAAAGCTCTTACCAACCACGAGGGCAAAACCCGTATCTGACGACTCAATCACACAAATACGGATTGCATCTTTGGGCCATTCCGCCGTATATATTACTTCTTCTTCCGATTTATCACCCTTCTCTGTCCACAACGTCGCCTTGAAAACATTCTTTTCACGACACAGTCTTAAAAACGTCGTGTTGACCGGGTCGTCGAGAGCCTTAAGCGTAAACGTCTTATCTTCACCATACGAATTTACATTTGACTCGATACTCGCGTTTTTACAAATCACTGAACAAGGCTGGCTGTGAAAACTCTCCGGGACTACTTTGCTATCAGAGAAGCTAGACCCAAGAGAATGCAGCGATGCTGACGACAAAGAAGATACAAGCTTCCTCTCGCGAGGTTCCTTCGCTGGACAAAGCCTCGAAAATAATTCTGTTGGCGTAATACGCGCCCTCAACACATGCCCTACGTCATCGACACTTGTACGGATAAACCCCACCTCTGGACTGCTATTCAACGTTTTCCAAACTGTATCCTCCTCGTCTCCTGCCTTACGTTCCCACGAAATCGTCAGTAATTGTTCGTCTTGCTTCGTCCCTACAACTGTAGTCCCCGCCATGATTGACAAGACACTAGATGTCACATTGTCTCCTTGTAAATACACTCTGTACTCATCACTGTCTATCGTAAATCCTTGTACCAGCTCTTCCACGCGCTTTCTAAGCGTTGCATTTTCCTCGTGTAGTTCTTTATATTTTTGAGCCGGCATTTTCAGAAGCTCTCCAATCTGGCTTTGTGCTTTGGCAGCCTTTTCAAATGTACGTTTTGTAAGTGACCCCATCCACGAAAACCCATTTCTGCTCCCTTCTTTCTCACCTTCTTTTGTTTCTCCTCCTCCTTCCTCTTTCTTATCAGGAGATTCATTCTCCGTATCCGTCTCATCTAAGTTGTCATTTTCCAAAATAACAATTTCCTCTTCATCATCATCTTCCTCCACCCCCACCATCATCATCTCCTCCTCCTCCTCCTCAAATTCCTTATTCTTTTCAATCATACTTTTCTCTTTTCCATATTCATTGTCACTCATTTTGGTTTTGGTTTTCGTTTCGATGTGTCGCCGTCTCGTCACCAACGGCCTCACCTGCAAGAGGAGCAGCATGCAAGCAAACTTACAAGTAAGCTTCTCCAGAGCCTAGTGACAGTCGCTTCGTTACCCCCCTGGTACAGACTCAAGGCTTCGTAACTTTGATGGTAGCTGCTGCCACGCCCTCGACACTGCCGTGGAGGCTCTTTTGCTCTGTCAGGAACGAACATTCATTAGAACTCTCCTTGTTCAGGTAGCTAGAGGACAAGAGTCCAACACTTTAATTGTCGAATGTGACGGTAATACCTGAGGGCCCCCTGTCGTGGAGTCTCTTTTGCCCTGCCGGGCGGGCTGTTGTTATGTTACGCTACGCTACGTCCATGGTGGAGCTCGCCCGGCAGGACAAAACAGCCTCCACGACAGTGGCTCCCCGGGAGGGGTACTTGACTGGTTCTCTCTATTAGAATACGGTTCTTTTAAATGATCTTGAATGAATGAATACTTACAATATTTATAAACAAAAGTGGATGATCAGACAATGAGATTTGCGAGTTGTTCGCCGTTTCTCGGAAAGAGAACATAAAATCACAGCGCTTCCAAGGATGATTGAGAAGACTATCTTATCCATACAATATTCGCTGGGTCTTGACTTAATCTTGCAACAAATGTCGATACCACAAAGAATATCGATAATAAAAAGGTGAAAGCAATGTGCGGCGGTGCATCAAAAAAGTTTGAAAAAGTACTAATTACAAAACGAGGCACTTCAAGCTCTTTACAATCAACATCTTCTTCAGCTAAACTCATTAAAAACGTATGCTGTTGATTTACCATGAAGCTGCTTCTTCTCCGAGAAGCAACACGCAGCGAGTTCATCATTGTTTTGACGTGTATTTCAACCGTGAAAAGGCTTTCTTCTTTCGAATCCTACAAAAAATCCACTTTACGTCTTTATACAATGTTCCAACTAATCAATGACAATTCCTTTGTTCCACTGTTTTTTTTGTTTTGTTTTTTGGTCAAACCAGATTTTCAATTCACAACGTGATGACAACGACGTCGTCACCCATCCAAATCCTACGTAAGGTAAACCAAATAACCAACTAAAAAAAAAAGCAAACACACACACACACACTGACACACAAACTGACACAAAAAAAAATGACACAAATAAAGTGGTTTTACTTACTAACCAATTCTCTCTTCTAATGAAATTACTTTCTTTTCTTTTGTTTATCACCCTCAGGCTGCTGACCGTGCTTGACTGCCTGACACTGACAAGCTGAATTGCTCGGAAATGCGATTACGTCTTGTAGTTTTCGTTTTGATCAACTTGAAATCGGGTTTCTTCCTTTTTTCCATGATCTTCGTTTTGATCAACTTTTTTTTGGAAAGCTTTTTTTGTTGTTGCAAGATGGATGGATGGATGGATGAACGAATGAATTCATACCGAAAGCTTGAAAAGTAGTCTATCTAGAGAACGTTCGTTCAGGACTTGGGTTTGTCCGTTGAGATTCTACAACAAAAATTTGATTTAAATAATGTATACAAAACAAAATTGGTACTACGTATCCTGCCATCTTCAGCCAACACTCTACTTTCTATATCTGCAAGCCAACATCAGGAGGTATTTTGATTCTTCTCTTTTCAACAGAGCTCTATTTTTCATTAAGACAAGCAAAAAAGTCATGCTGTAATGCTTCTGATGCTTTAATACGATGGAGAGGATCAAAAGAAAGCATCCTTGCAAAAAGATCCAGGGCGCTATCTGTACGGGCGAGCCCGCCCCCATGATTCAAAGAGAGCAACTTGATGCGTTCTCGAATCACGTTGCGCTCGCGCGATTCTTCTTTTTGGGAGGATAATAATCCCGTCTTGGATCGATTTGGATTAAGATTCTCCGATTCCATGGCGAGGCCCATCCCTGCGATTGACACCGTATTGGTGCCGTTAAATGTCACCCACGACGCTGGGAAACTTCGTCTTCGGAGTCCACCTGTAGAACCTCCTGTCGAAATCGTATCGCCTTCGTAGTTAGGGATGATGCTTTTGTTGGCACGACCCGGGGCCTCGCTAAGGCTTCTGCGCGGTGGGTGGCGTAACTTGGCGTCATTCTGGTTACCCCAAGGTAGACGGTCGGCGTACTTGCCTTCCATGAACGGCTTGCAGTCAAACCATCCAAAAAAATCTGCCCACTGCTCGACCAACTCTAGCGGATTGTTTGCCGTAAACAAAGGCTGTCCTATGTACAGCTCCAACAGAGTCAGTGCAGTTGACCAAATGTCAATCTCCGCACCTATCTTTACACCGAAGACCACCTCAGGTGCGCGGTATCGTGTCGTCTGTACTTCGAAACGATCAAAGTACAATGAAACATTGCATAGATCCATTGCATTACCAAAATCTATGAGTTTCACCGTCGAACCCGATGAATTTAAGCACACGTTTCCTGGCTTTACGTCTGCATGGATGGTTCCTTGTGCATGAACAGAATCTAACGCAAGCAAAAGCTCTTTTGAAATACGACGAAACGCATCGAAACTCAGTCCACACGTCCCCTTAAAGTTTCTACTGACATCGTGTAGGCAGGTACCAACTAATTCCAGCACCACGCAAACATGCCCTAGGTATTCAAACACATCTACAAGTTGCACAATTCGTTCACACCCTTGGAGCCTCGCTAGAGTCCCATACTCTTGCGCTGCAAGAGCAGAAAGATCGCGTCGAGCTACTTTGATTGCTACACTAGTATTTGTTCGAATATCGAGACACTTTAAAATTTGTGCCGTACCAGTTTGGTACAGTAGCGTCTCGAATTGATATTTCCCAAACCCTGCACTATCTGTCACCCCGACAAGATTATCCAAGTTAAGGAAAAGTCCAGTTTCATTATTTGGTAAACCAATACTCCATCCTGCTGCTGCAGCAGCCACCGCAGATGACATACGTTACCTCCCAAAAAAAGTCTACGTGGTGTGTGTAAATCAAATTAAAAAAAAACTGTGTATGTAAATAGTCAGTCTTACCTGAAAATTAAATTTTGAGACAAGCAAAAACACTCTATCCCACTCCTCTATTCTTCCTCTTTGACAGCCAACTCAACTCAAGCTTCACTTTATTTTGTAAACGAAATTCGTCCACCCGGCGTTCTTTGAATAATTTGTTTTTATTTTTGCGTTTTCTTTTTTTTACGGATTTTTTTTCTTTTGATTTTTTTTTTGCACAATTTTTTTTCTCTGCTTTTTCCCTTACAAAAGATGGGAAGAAAAAAAAAAGGGTGAAGTCCGTGGGAAGAAAAAAAAATTGTGAAGTCCGTCTTTTGTTGTACCTGACCTGTACATACACAGGTCTGAGGTCCCTGTCATGTAATTGCACACCCCTTTAGCACACTCTCCATTTTCTTTATTCCTTACACACGAATACACAATCATCCACGTGTGTACACGTGTACACACTGTGAGTGAGGTTCCCGACTTGAGCCAGGATCCCTGCAAAGGTGTGTACTGTAAGAGCGATACCAAAATTGGTACCATCACAAACAAGGGAGAAAGTACACTCACGCTCACTCACTCACTCACTCACTCAAATGTTGCAATATATGATCGAACAACCCTGTTGGGCGAGACTAGCTGATATCTTGAAAGTCGTAGATAGATACATTGCTTATTTATCATAAATTTATTGCATACTCGATGCCATACTGGTGGTTGGTGCGACAGAAGAGAATTTTGCAGCTGCAACACGTCGAAGTTGCTTCAGTGCGGGTAGTGCAAAGACAAAACCGAAAGCAAAAGCGGGTAACCCTTGCGATGCTGCGAGTAGTTGAAGCATCCACGAACCTGGAGCCCATGCCTTGGGGTTACCACAAAATTCGAGTCCTGCTTCCAATGTTTTATTGGTGTTTACCACTCCAAGAGTACCATCACCGTTACCCGAACCAACACCTTGAATGCCAGAAACTAAGCAGTTACTCCACATTTCGAGTAGCACGCCAAAATCCTTTGCCTTGGGCATATAGATCATGTTTGCCAAAATGTTGAGAAATGCCAAGAAGACTGCAATTACGGCAAAACGAAGCATATTAAATGCAAGGGTGATCAAACTCTTATTCTTTCTAATGCTTGTACCAGTACCTTGTCCCATCTGTAACACAATACGAAGAAGATCCACACTCAGCACCGCACAAGCCAACCCTGTGCATAAAAGAGGTATCGTGTACCAGATATATTCTTCCGTCACAGTATTGAAAAAGAATTGGCAGCCGTACATTCCACGTATTGCGTTTGGGTGATACAGGCTAACGAAATCAGCATCGTCGGCATCACCATGTTCATTTCTGTATGTGATGCTTTGGTGGAAAAGAACGTTCGCCTCACTTGCTAGCGCACCTACAGCCAAACCTAAAGGCATAAAAATAATCAGAATTGCAAACACTGCCTTTTCGACGCCAGAGGGCAAGTATTTTTTCATGTTTCGGGCACAAAGCAGTTGTTTTCTTACTTTCCACAAGTTACATATCACGGTAGACATCAAGCTAATCATAAACCAGTGACGAAATTTACCCACCGTGCACCAATTGTGCCCAAGCTCGTTAACATAGACTGAAATAAACTCGTAGCCGTTGCAACGCACGTCTTCTTCGAGAAGCAGCGCTGGTAAACCCTCGATAAAAAAAAGGATGATTCCATTTAAGGCTGCCGCAAAAACAAGGAAATCCGCAATTGTGGCTTTACGCTTCTGAGCTCTTAGTTTTGCGACCTCGCTAACCAATACTAAAAGGTTTAGGGCAAATGCAAACAAGCCTGGAATTGCCAGAAATGCCCATTGAAGACGAAGCTCGCTATCAGTATAGACTAGTGGGTATGGACAAGGAAGAGTACACGAAAATGTGCACCGTTCACAGTCAAAAGTGCTATAGTTTTGGCTCTGACAGTACTCGAAATCGCCAGGTTCAGCAAATTCATTTTCCAAAGGAATCGCTGGCACTGGGAAAGAATTGAACATTAAAGGCTCTCCGCATTCAGGAGGCATCATACATAAACTTCGTTCGCCCGAAAAACTCGAGCAGTCACCTTCTTTGGGATAAAGGGGAGTATCTACTTCAGACTCCGGGTAATGATTCCAAATACCGGTTTCCGAAGCTTCATATGTGTCCCCTACCTTCGTAGTATTACATTCTGGAATTGCAGAATCCATATTGAGTGTCCTTGCCATACCGAAGGCTGTCGCACAAGTTGTTTCCAAACTATAGCACGTATCCCAGCAAATTTTGAGTGGCTCATCATTTGAGTCGCAGTACGGGTAAAATCCCATGCACATTTGTAAAGAAAAATCCACGATACATTCAGGTTCAGCCACTGCAGAAGCTGCAGTAATGATGGGTAGTCGAAAAGCCTCCAACTCTTTATCTCTTGTGTCAAACGCATCAGGTGATGCATCATCTCCATATATATAGACCCTCTGACCACCCATTCCAAATTGTGCGCAAAAACCGTCTTCTGGGTATTCAAAACAAGCTCCTGTTGTAAACGATTTCACTTTGTCTTGTGGCACTTGCCCATTCACAAAAACACTCTCGCAACCGTGATAGGCAAAAACCGCCAATACAAACTTCACACGTGTAGAAACCATTGCTCACTCTCTCTCTCCTTTCCTCTAACCTCTCTTCCTTGTTTTCTTATGCTTTTCACTCACTCCTCAAATAAAATTTCGTCCTCCGGATTTTTCTTAGGCTCCTTAGGCTTTTTATTTCACTTCTCAAATAAAATTTTCCGGAAAAAAATCCGTTAGATTTTTTTTTTCAATGCCAGGCTAACACCAATTTTCCGGAAAAAAATCCGTTAGATTTTTTTTTCAATGCCAGGCTAACACCCAACGGACATCGACAGTGCACGGTGAGTTCACTGTTGGCAGTGGTCAACCCCAACGGACATCCTCACCTTTTTTCACGAATTTTTGTGGCAAAACTTCCTCATGCTGAGGCGAACAAGGGCTTCAATAAATTGGTACAAGCAAAGTGCGTTATCTAGATTTTCGTCCAGGCTTTCTGGTCGGCGTTGGTTTCTGTTTCAGTTTCCACGTTGGCGGTTACAAACGCCCCTTTGCCCCTTCTGCAGCATTTACGCGGCACGAATACCTGGTATCTTGCAAACGGTGACGAGATCGATAAATCCGTTTTTTGAATCCAAAATCGAATCTTCCATGTCTCCCGTTGTCAAGTGTGGCTAACACTGGCTATTTCTTATAAGCCGGCTATTGTAAAACTTGACAGCTGGCAATTATTGTTGATATCAAAGTAAACTTCTCCCAGGTCTCCCATTAGCTCGATGTACTCAAGATTGCTGCTTGATAAATCGTTGCAAATTTTGGGCGTAGAAACCTGAAATCAACTTCAAACGAGGTTCGTATCACCGCAGTGGTGTCAAAGAATGTGCGTGAGTCCGCTTCGCGAGGCCGCTTAATGAAAATAGAGCTAACCGGGGTGTGGCTTTCCTCCTCTACTTGACTATGCCTACTAGCTAGAGGTACGTGAAAATGCTCCTCAGGCGATGCGCTGACTACGTAGACCTGCACCAGTCTCTATGACATGTATCAGGTCTCTCCGAGCATATATAAACTCGTGCGGTCACGTGCCCCACCTTGCAACTGCGTGTATACATTTTTTTATTCTCTGTTCCTTTTTCTCCCTGCTTTTTCCCGAAAAAAAAAAAAAATAGAATCAAAAAAAAGAAAAATCAAAAAATACAACAAAACAAAACATCAAAATACGAAATATTTTTGAATACGAAAAAGCAAGCTAGATAGAATGACAGACATTATTTCAGTTCTCCCCAAAGATTTTGGGTTGGTCGTATTGGCCACGATGGGATCTTATGTTGCTACTATTATGATCGGAGGAAAAGTTATGAAAGGAAGGAAACAATACGGAGTAGAATATCCAAACATGTACGCATCGGTTGTCGAAACTGCTGACGGGAAAGTGCTCACCAATGCAAAGGACGAAAAATCTGCAGAAAAATTCAATTGTATACAACGTGGACACCAAAATGCTCTTGAAAATCACTACGCGATTATGGTTTTAACGGTGTTAGGTGGGTTGGCAATGCCAAAAGTTGCAGCGGGTAGTTTGGGTCTTTGGACAGCTGGCGCTTATCTTTACGCAGTGAATTACTGCGAAGGTGGACCAAAAAATCGCAACGGTGGTATTGCCAAGATCAAATACATTGGTTTGCTCGGCTTGCTCGTGTGTAATGGATACTTTTCATTCTTACTTCTAAACAAATAATTTATTCGAATCACATAGTATCTTTTGGTTTCCGAGTTGATCCTCGGCGACAGAACTCTTTGGTTATCTTGCTAGTAAGATTCCCCTATTTGTCTCCGACTATGTATTCGCCGACGGAACTCCCAGTAATTTTGGAAAGGTCCATGATGCGCAACACTGATGTCATCATGACGAATATGTTGACCACCAGTTGCCACGGGTTGTCCGCGTTGAAAAAAAGAAAAGGGTTGTCTACATGCTTTTTGGAAGGCCATACCTCAATAACACTAGCCGAGTATCTAGGTGCATTTGAAGTCAAGGCAATATCGACAAAGTTGCGTACATATTTAGCCCTCGGCTGCATAATTTCACTCATTGGACTTTGTGTTTCAAACCATTTTTTCTGAAACTCCTCCTTTGTAAGACCCGCTTTTTTCGGAAATAATGTATGGTTTACAGCATAAGGTTTCGGTGCACGAGTGCCGTCGGACCAGTCACGTTTCAACGACGGGTCCCAACCCGCGGTGGCTGGACCAGCGTATTCGCCATAATCAGTATATAAGCTTTGGTCTACCATGTATCCGTGTACTGTAAATGCATCTGATTCCTTTTCTACGAGTTTCACGATCGCTTTGCCTAGTGATTGAACTTCTTGCTCGTGACGAAAATGGAAAAGTCCACCTATCGTAACTTGTGCGTCGATCGGAGCAGATATTGGGCTCAAGTTTGGAGACCATGCACTTTCAGCGGCAGCTTGACGATCTTTGATATACCATGTTAGTGTTGTATGTGTCCCACATTTTTTCAGAATAGCTTTGGTAACTTGTTCCAAAAGCAAAGATGTACATTCTCGTCTATCTTTTTCAAACCATATCAACAACATGACTCTCCTCTCTGTTTCCCGCTTCCCACCAGGTTGATCCTTTTGTAATTGTAAACCTTGTACAACCATATCTTTCAACACACGTCGTGATTCCACATATGCATAAACACCACAACCAACAATCGTCAACACGACGAGGAGAACCAACAACATCATCATTTTCAAATTGGTTTGGTTTTGCAATTTCTTTTTTTTTTGCGCCATCAACCTTGCTTGCACGTATGTATGGGACTGATGTGCATGCATGCATGCAGCAAGTTAGTTCTAACGTTGGCCATCCTATAGGCTCCCGGCAGGCAAAAAGAGCCCCAGTCAGTCGTTCCCCTTGTGAGGAATGCTTGAGCAGAACTTTCGTCAGGACCAGTGCTCAACGTGGTCGTGCGGGGCCGACTGCCACGCAGGCTTCAATGACAGAACCATAATGCAATGCAAGAAAGGACGGATGGGAGAGGGATCAATGTCGTGATTGTTGGTGCGGGGTTTGCTGGATGTGCTGTGGCTCTTTATTTGGAACGGTATATTGATTTTGTAGACGTAGTTATGCTTGAAGAGCTCATGGAAGACCAACAAGGAAATGATTATGGAGATATTCGATTGACGCAAACAGCTGCTCATTTGGTAGCAAACACACTCAAAGTCAAAGGTGCAAGTTTGATCAATGATGATTCAAATATAGAGAATGCTGACTACTCAATATCTCGCAGTGAGCTTTTGAGTAGCATGCGTCAGGCGTTGAAGAAAACCAAGATTTTGTTTGGATCCAAGTTTCTAGACATTGAAGATCACAAGGAACAAAGGCTTTCCGTCAAATATTGCCAAACCGATAAAAATGGCCAGGACAAATGCATTCTAGACGCCGACTTGCTTGTTGCAGCGGATGGCCTTGTAAGTCATTGTAAGGCAGCAGCGAGGAAATCGGTGAATTGCAAAAACCGTGTTTTGACTGTAGGAGATGCACGCCGCTTTTACAGGTTTGAGCTAGATTTTTCATATCGCCGAATACAAAAAGGCGCGAGTGAAGCTATCCAAGAGGGATGTAAGCTTGGCAAGTTGATTCAGGAAAAACAGACTTTGAAACAGTTCACGGTTGCTCGAAACGAGTACGAATTTTTCACTCACAGAGTTATCCCCTTGATCGCATTATTGATTGCTATATACTTGCGTTGACGTGAGAGGTAGTTGAAGCTCCCCCCCGACCTCTACCACAGACCTCTACCCATGTTGCCACACTCGAGCCGCTCGAGTGTGGCGTGTCATGTTACCAAGGAAACGACTGTCTTGTGTGCTACCAGTCGACAGGGCTTTCCCGAACATCTTAAAGAATTTCCTAGTCGATCGTAGACGAAATTTTGAGAAATGGTTTCACGCCTTTTTTTGGGGAGGTTTGAAAGTGAATTTTCCAAACTTGTGCTCTCTTGAGCTATACACATCGTAGAGCTCTAGATAAGCAACCAATCAATGAAGCTTTTTATCATTTGGCTATATCGAATTTCACGAGTGTATGTATACGTGTACGTACACGTGTGTACACACAGAATGCAACGTTCGCTGTCACAAGAAGGCACGCCACCGCACGCGCTGGCGAAACAACCAAAAAAAAACAAAAAAATTTACACAAAAAAAATAAAAAAAATCTTAAAAACCAAACTTTTTTTGTTAAACGTAAATTTTAAAAAGTTGAAAAAATAAAACAAAACAAGGTTAAAAAAAAAGAGTTAGAAGGGAGGGAAAATGGATGAATTAAGCTCTAATGTGTATATGGTGGTTGATAATGTTCTTGAGGCGTCCAAGTTTGTGTTTCAAAATGAAGATGTTGGGAAACCGTTGAAGTACAAGCTACCGATGAAAGGTTGGATTGAAGACTTTGTATCGGCATGGCATGCATCGTGGAATTCGAGGGAGACGATCTTTGTAGCGAATAGTACACATTCTAAAATACACTTGTTGATGGGAAATACTGTGGATACAGTGTACTACCAAGCAACGCACCAAATGATGAAAGAACTGACTCCTCTGTATCCTAT
>JACLAD010002398.1_pt1 | contig 28391 bp, 29 predicted proteins | sample 8027901 | NCBI WGS metagenome assembly JACLAD01 (sample SAMN15725071, study PRJNA655200) | protist metagenome | isolation source: fluorescence activated cell sorting (FACS) single amplified genomes of... | place: Spain: Blaines Bay Microbial Observatory, Mediterranean Sea | collected 2016-07-05 | reverse complement strand
ACGCCACACCCTCAATCGTCAGAGTATCCGTCCCGACCCCCTCAATCTTGGCGCCCATTTGTTGCAGAAAGCCCAGCAAATCGATGATTTCAGGTTCCTGCGCGACGTTTCGTAACACTGTCGTCCCCGTTGCCAGAACCGCCGCCATCACTGCATTCTCGGTGCCGCCCACGGTCACCGTGTCGAAAGTGAATTCTGCGCCGCTCAAACCGGTTGGCGCGTCCGCAATGATATAGCCCTCTGCCACTTCAACGACTGCACCCATCGCTTCAAGCACACGAATATGCAGATCAACCGGCCGGCTACCGATGGCACAGCCGCCGGGAAACGACACCTCAGCTCGGCCGTAACGCGCCAGCAACGGCCCGAGCACCAAAATCGACGCGCGCATTGTTTTGACCAGTTCATAGGGCGCCTTCAGCTGATGCAATGCACTGCTCTGCAATGCCATGGCCTTATCGTCTCGCCGGGACACCTCTGCCCCCAGGCTCGACAACAGCGTCACCATCGTATCGGTGTCACGGAGTATCGGAACCCGGTGCAATGTGCAGGATTCAGGGGTCAGCAGTGTCGCAGCCATAATGGGCAACGCTGCATTCTTGGATCCTGAGGCGGTGAGCGTACCCCCTAAGCGGTTACCCCCCCGGATAATCAGACTGTCCAAAGACGACCTCGCTCAGCCAAGCGCTCAAGGCGTTCGAGCAGTGATGTTGACTGCGTGCAGAGTACCGTCAGCGATCAAATCGGACAGCGGCGCATAAACTGCCTGCTGGCGCGCCACCGGTCTCAGCCCCTCAAATGCGGCGCTGGTCACAACAATGTCGACATGCCCGCCGTTGATTGCCACCGAAATATCGCCGTCAGGGAAAGCCCCGGCTAGTCGCTCAGTGAGTTCCTGCTCAGTCACGGGCCAGCTCCTCTGCTTGTTCGGCAATCATTGCATTCCACTGACTGATCGCCACGTCGAGGTCATCGTCAGCCTCTTGGGCCAGTGCACTGAATTGATTGCGGTAGATTTCACCGAGGTTAATGGTCTCGATAATTAAATTGCGGAGTCGCCAGGAGCCGTCTTTGTATTGACCCATTTGATAGCGGATGGTGTAGACCCTGTCAGCCTCTCCGTAGACGAGTTGTGTCACGGAAGCGATGCGCGCGCTCTGGGGCGACGCCTCAGCACCTTGCACCTCCATTTGCGCCCCGCCAAACGCCAGCAGCCCCTTGGCATAGCTGCGGATCAAACCCTCTCTGAGCGTTGCGGCAAAGGCGTCTCGCTGGCGCTTCAGTTGCTCCCGACCGGCTGCGTCCATGGTACGGCCGCGGCTGTAGTAATCACCCATAACAGCGGTCGCAAACCCGCGCCAATCAACCAGGTCAGCCAGCGCCGCGTCAATCTCTTGGTAATAGCGATCCGGATCTTCGTCAAAGTACTCATTGGCGTCGCCCACCACCGACATAATTTGCTCTGTCACCTCTCGGATGACCTCGGCGGGGCCCGTGCTTTTCAGCTCCGATCCATCAGCCATTACCCACGTGGGTATCGCCAGCAGACAGACGATCAGCAGAGTGGCTGTCAGGCCCAAAAACTGTCGGTGGTCGGCATGGATTCCAATCACAATCGGTACATCTCCGTTATAAAACTCCGTTCAAAGGCGTGGCGCGTTGGTGACTTTATGACCAACCAATACATGCCTACCAAAGATTTGACTGGGTTAGACTGTGCGTCGTGCGAGAAATTCAACCAATCCCCCTGCACAGGTTTATCGCGGCACATAATACCCGATCAGCGCAAAAGCCTCTCGCCCGGCGGCGTAAATAAGGAAACAAGATAGTGTTGTGGTACTCGGCAGTGATAGCGGCTGGATTGGTCGCCTTGGTATGGAGTGCTGATCGTTTCGTGGACGGCGCGTCGGCCATCGCCAAGCGAGCGGGTCTGACACCCATGCTGATTGGCTTGACCATCGTGTCGGTGGGCACCTCGGCCCCCGAAATTCTCATTTCAGTCATGTCCGCTCTGGCGGGATCCGGAGAACTCGCTGTGGGTAACGCCTTGGGGTCGAATATTGCCAATGTGGGGCTGGTGCTCGGTGTCACCCTGTTGGTCAGTCCCATCACGCTGGGTCGCAGCACGACTTTGATCGACCTGCCGCTGCTTATGGCCGTGGTACTGCTCACATGGGGGCTATTAGCAGATCATCAATTGGACCTCAGCGACAGCATTATTTTGCTCGGCACCCTGGGACTTTTTTTCATCCGCATTGCGCAGCACGCCAAGACACCCGGCATCAACAGCGAATCTCGTGACATTCCCGAGATGTCCAACGCGGCGGCGTGGCTATCGTTTCTCGGCGGCCTGATCTTGCTGATCGGCTCCTCGCGAGTACTGGTATGGGCGGCTTCACACATCGCTCAGACGCTCGGCGTGTCTGAACTGGTGATTGGCTTAACGATCGTCGCGGTGGGTACCAGCCTGCCCGAATTGGCGGCCGCCATCATGAGCGCTACCAAAGGTCATGCCGACATGGCAATCGGCGCCATTGTGGGCTCAAACATGTTCAACATCCTGCTGGTTCTGGCAATCCCCGGTCTCTGGGGGACCCTTCCGCTTGAGACCGCCGTGGTGAGTCGAGACATGGTCGTGGTATTTCTCACAACCCTGATCCTTGCTATGGCCGCGTTGTGGCGTTGGAATGGAGCGCTCGGTGCAGGCACTCTCAGTAAGGGGACGGGTGGAACCCTGCTCACACTTTACGTCGCCTACTATGGGTGGCTCTTTTACCTACCCTGAAATTGACCCCTGATACGGCAAACCATGGACAACCAACCCGATCAGTTCTTCATCGACTCTGCCCGACGGACAATCTCACTCGAACGCAGTGCGATTGATTCGTTGGAGGGTGCACTGAACAGCGAATTTGCCGAGGCCTGTCGGCATATCGTGGCGACTGTCGGACGCGTGGTCGTGACTGGGATGGGCAAGAGCGGGCATATCGCCGGGAAAATTGCCGCGACGTTGGCGAGCACTGGCACTCCTGCCTTTTTCGTTCACCCAGGCGAGGCCTCACATGGGGACATGGGCATGATTACGCGGCAGGACTGTGTTATCGCCCTCTCCCACAGCGGCAACACGCAAGAAGTTCTGACGCTGCTACCACTGATCAAACGCCTGAACATTCCACTTATCAGCATCACGGGCAACGCGGACTCAGAGCTGGGGCGGGCATCAGATGCGCACCTATTAGCCTCTGTGGAGTCCGAGGCCTGCCCGCTCAATCTGGCACCCACCTCGAGCACAACGGCCGCGCTCGTTATGGGCGATGCATTGGCCATCGCGGTCTTGGAAGCCAAAGGCTTTACTGCCCAGGAGTTCGCTTTTTCGCACCCGGGTGGCTCACTGGGTAAACGCCTGCTGCTTCGGGTCACCGATGTCATGGTGCATGGAGACGAAGTACCTTGCGTCGCGCACACCGCAACGCTGGCGGATGCACTCTATGAGATGACCCGTAAAGGGCTGGGCATGACTACTGTCGCCTCAGCAGAGGGTGCATTATTGGGCGTTTTTACTGACGGTGACCTGCGGCGAGCTGTCGAAGAAAATAGCGACCTGCAGACAACACCCTTGGCCGCGGTCATGACGGAGGGCGCCAGAACGGTCACTGAGGATCTACTGGCCGCCGAAGCGATGAGCCTGATGGAGCGTCACCACATCAGCTCGCTGGTCGTGGTCGACAATGCGTCGCAGATCGTTGGTGTCGTGACGTTATTGGCGTTGCTCAGGGCAGGTATTTCATGACGGGTCGGGCGGCACAAAAGGCTGAATCCATCGAATTGGTCGTGTTGGATGTGGATGGCGTGATGACAGATGGCACGCTGCTATACGGCGGACCCGACGACCCGGAGATCAAGGCCTTTAATATCAAAGATGGTCTCGGCATTAAGTTGCTGCAGCAATGCAGTATCCAGGTAGCCATTATCACGGGGCGAGCTTCGCCTGCAGTGGAACGACGAGCTCAGGAACTCGGCATCACTACGCTGATCCAGAGCCGGGAGGATAAAGGGAAGGCGCTCGAAGAGCTGCTCAGCGCATTGCAGTTGCCCGCCTCAGCGTCTGCCTATATGGGCGATGATTTACCCGACTTGGGGGCGCTTCAACTCGCCGGGCTTGCGACCTGCCCCTCCAACGCGGCTGACGCGGTCAAAGCCTGTGCAGATTGGGTGGCGCCAACACCGGGCGGGCACGGTGCGGTGCGAGCGCTATGCGACTTTATTCTGCACGCGCAAGGTCATATACCCGATCTGTACGATAGTTTCCGATGAAGCTCCTGATTATCGCTATTCTGGCCGCAAGTACCGGCATCGCTCTCTGGCAATCTGCACCCCCCATGGACACCTTCTCGCCCTCGCAGGAAACGGACGAAGTGGTGATTGCGAGTTATCTGAGAGCCGGCACACGCACATTTTTTTCCGCGGAGGGAGACAGATCTGACGTTCTTGAGATTGGCTCTGCGACGCGCTGGTCGGACAGTGACGAGGTTGCCCTCAGCGAAATTCGCTACCGTGCTAGCGGTGACAATGACATGGCATGGGACATCACTGCCTCAGCTGGCACCTTCTTTGAAGACATTAATGAACTTGTGTTGCAAAACGGGGTCACAGTCATCGAGACCAAACGACAGGCGACGATGACCACCGAAGCAATGCGGCTTTTTATGAATCAAAAACGCGCCTCTGGGCACCAGGAAGTCTTGCTGACAGGTCGCGGTAGCCGCACTACCGGATCATCGTTTGAGTTAGATCTGCAAACCAACACTGCGACACTCAAAGGCGACGTTGTAACGCAATATGAATAATTTTTTATATCGCTGCCTGTGTGGAGTTGTCGGTGTGCTGATGCTACTGCCAGCCTCCGCACATGCGCTGGACTCTGATCGGGAGCAACCCATCCAGATTGCTGCCGATGTGGCGATCCGCGATGAGATTGCCGGTGAGACCCGTTACGAGGGCAACGTGGTGCTCACGCAGGGCTCTCTGAAGATCACAGCTGACGAGCTGACCATTCTTCACAGTACTGAGAATGCGGACCGGATAATCGCTACCGGAAAACCCGCCACGCTGGTGCAGCAGCCAACGCCAGATCAACCGCCGGTCAATGCTTCAGCGCTGCGCATTGAATACGTTCGATCTGAGGATCTCGTGCGCCTGCTCGAAGACGCCCGCATTGCTCAAAATGGGTCGACGCTGTCGGGGAATCAAATCGATTACCTAGTCAGTCAACGCACAGTGAAAGCTGCGGGTGGCGCTGATGGCCCGGGACAGGGACGAGTCGAGGTCGTGATACCGCCTGAGAATTTGCGTGACTCCTCCTCTGATGCCTAGCACCCTCAGCGCTCATAACCTTGCCAAAGCGTATGCTGGTCGCCCGGTGGTGAAGGATGTCTCACTATCGGTGAGCGCAGGCGAGATTGTCGGTCTTTTGGGGCCAAATGGCGCCGGCAAAACCACCTGTTTCTACATGATTGTCGGCTTAGTGGACGCGGATGCGGGGGATATCAGACTCAATGAACAGTCCCTGATGACTCTGCCGATGCATCGCCGGGCGCGCGCCGGGATCGGTTATTTACCTCAGGAAGCCTCCGTATTCAGGCAACTCTCCGTGAGAGATAACCTGCTCGCTATTTTGGAGACAAGGTCCGAACTCAGCCGGGCCGAGCGACATGACACTGCCGAGGCCTTGCTGGAAGAATTCAATGTGGGGCATCTCGCGGAGTCTCTTGGGCAAGCGCTGTCTGGCGGTGAGCGTCGACGAGTAGAAATTGCCAGGGCCCTCGCCACTGAACCCACGGTGATCCTGCTGGATGAACCTTTCGCCGGCGTCGATCCGATCTCAATATCGGACATCAAAAACATTATTACTCACCTCAAAGACCGTGGCATCGGTGTATTGATTACCGACCATAATGTGCGAGAAACGCTGGATATCTGCGAGCGCGCTTACATTGTGGGTGAAGGCCACGTCATTGCCTCAGGCACCCCAGACGAGGTGCTGGCCAACGATAAAGTCCGTGAAACCTATTTGGGTGAACACTTCTCGCTGTAACCTCTCGCTGCAGATATTCCGCGGCATGGCGCACTCACTTACCTGAGGTTTATGGAGTCGCTGATCCGCCCAAGATCGACGGGACTCCCAGCAATGCAAATTCCTTGCCAATTTATTGGCATCCGCTGGCCCCGGCGATACACTGTGTGTTCGTGGGGCCACAGTCAGCAGTATGAAACAGGCGCTTCAGCTCAAGTTAGGGCAACAACTCGCCCTCACACCGCAGTTGCAACAAGCAATCAAACTGCTGCAGCTCAGCACGATCGACCTGCAACAAATCATTGAAGAAACTCTTGAATCTAACGCCTTGCTAGAGCGAGAGAGCGAGGAAACAGAACAAGAAGGTCTGGATTTTGCCGAGACCGCCGCAATAGAGGACGAGTCTGAGGGACTGGCCGTTGATACGGTTTGGGAAGATGCGCTCCCCTCATCGGCGCCACCCACCCAGAGCAGTGCCATTGACTTTGATTTTTCAGAACAGGACTCAGAGGAGGAATCTCTTCGCGAGCATCTGCTGTGGCAACTCAATCTGACGCGATTTTCTGATAGCGACCGAGTAATTGCGCTCGCTTTGATTGATGCGGTCGATGAAGACGGCAGGCTCGTTCAAACACCTGAGGAAATTCATCAGGATCTGGCGCTCGAGGAGATTGATCTCGACGAGGTCATCGCAGTACTGCACCGACTCCAACATTTCGAACCTTCGGGAGTCTTCGCGGCCGACCTCAGGGAGTGCCTTCTAATACAGCTCAGACAACTGCCCACCGATACACCCTACCGCGACATTGCCGGAGCGCTTGTCAGCCGCTATCTGCACCAGCTGCCTACCGCACCACCCCGACAACTGGCCCGCAAACTGCGCACCTCGGTCGAGGAATTGGAATGCGCTATTCAGCTGATTCGGACCCTCGACCCTACCCCTGGCGCCTCGGTTGGCACCGATCGAACCGAATACGTGACGCCCGATGTCTTCGTGCGGCAGTTGGACAATCGGTGGCAGGTCGAACTCAATCCTGACGTTGCGCCGAAGCTGAGAGTCAATGATCACTATGTGAGCATGCTCAATAATGGCTCTGCGACGGATCGTGGCTATGTGAAAGAGCACCTTCAGGAAGCGCGCTGGTTTATGAAGAGCCTGCAAAGCCGCAATGAAACTCTTCTGAAAGTAGCGAGCAAAATTGTTGAGCATCAGCAGTCGTTTCTTGAAGTGGGCGAAATCGGTATGAAGCCACTGGTGCTTGCAGATATCGCAGGGGAAGTCGATCTGCACGAGTCCACCGTGTCGCGAGCAACAACCCGAAAATACATGCATACCCCAAGAGGGACGTTCGAATTGAAATATTTCTTTTCGAGCAGAGTGTCCGGACACGAGGGTGACGATATTGCCTCCACCGCGATAAAAGCGGCCATTCGCCAGCTGATCGCAAATGAAGATGTCCGCAAGCCTCTGAGTGACGCCAAGCTATGCGCCCAACTCAAAGATCAGGGCATGACAGTGGCTCGGAGAACCATCGCAAAATATCGTGAGCAACTTGCCATCCCACCGTCGAATGAACGCAAACGTCTAAACTAGAGGTTGATTGATAGGAGTATGAAATGAATCTAACCATCAGCGGCCATCATATGGATGTAACGCCCGCCATACGCCAGCATGTTGAGGGAAAACTGGAGCCCATCGAGCGCCATGGTGACCACATTACGCGAATTGAGGTCACGCTCATCGTCGAGAAAAATCTGCATAAAGCAGAGGCAAACCTACATGTCGCAGGAGCTGACTTATTTGCGTCATCAGAATCCGATGATATGTATGCCGCAATCGATGCTCTGGCTGCCAAACTGGATCGGCAAGTCATCAAACACAAGGAAAAACACCGAGGCCATTGATCGATGTCTGATCTCAGCCAACTGAAGCACGAGCGCGTGCTGGCGCTATGCAACCAAGCTCTTCAGAGTAAAAAAAGGGTGTTTGAGCGCGCAGCGGAAGCCATGTCAGCAGAATTGGATCTGGACGCCGAGTCCATCTATCGCGCCTTACTGGCCCGGGAAAAGCTCGGTAGCACAGCTGTTGGCGAGGGCGTGGCCATTCCTCATAGTCGCGATGACCACTGTGGCGACGCCGCAGGCTGCTTGATCACGCTAGAGGAGCCTATCGACTTCGCCGCTGCAGACGGCAAAGCCGTCGATATTGTTTTCGTGTTGTTGGTGCCAGCAGAAGCCACCCAGAACCACCTCAATATTCTGGCCGGGCTCGCAACAGCACTCTCAAACAGCGACATCCGCTCAACATTGCGTGACGCTAAAACAGCTGAACAAGCGAAGTGGGCGCTACTGCGTGGCCCCCAGCCATGACACCTAAACTCATCATCATCAGTGGCACCTCGGGCGCAGGAAAAAGTAGCGCTCTGCGCTTGTTAGAGGACGAGGGTTACTACTGCGTAGACAATCTGCCACCTCGGTTATTGCCCGAGTTTTCCGAAGAAATGCTGGAGCATCCCGAATACCGCCGATTTCATGGCATCGCGGTGGGCATAGACGCCCGCACCATTGGCATAGAGCACGAGCATGAAACCGAAGCGCTTCAGCAACTATTGGCCTTGCCCGACCGACTCATCGTTTTCATTGATGCGCAACCGCATGTTCTGCTGAAACGATTTAGCGAAACACGCCGCCGACACCCGCTCGCGGGGCCTAGTCACTCTTTACCGGAGGCGATCGCTAGGGAGCGCAAGCACTTGGAATTTATTGCAGCGCAGGCAGACTTACTGGTTGATACGACGGATCTGACGCCTCGCGGCCTACGGGACATGATTACCAATAGAATCGTGGAGCAGCGTGATGGCTTATCGATCTTATTGGAATCTTTCGCCTTCAAGCGCGGTGTTCCCACCGATGCGGATTTTGTGTTTGATGCTCGCGTCCTGCCCAATCCCTACTGGCGCGAAGGTCTTCGCCGCCTGACGGGCTTGGATGAACCCGTCAAACACTTTTTGGATGGCGACGAACGCTGCGTCGCGTTCTATAACAAACTCGGTGCCTTTATTACCCATGCCCTGCACGAGTTCGATCAATCTGATCGTAGCTATGTCACGGTCGCCATCGGCTGTACAGGGGGGCAACACCGATCGGTGTACCTCGCAGAAAAGTTGTACGGCGACATGCTGCCTCAGTTTCCCGCCGCAAAAATTCTTCATCGTGATCTCCCTGAGGCGGCGGATTCATGAGCATCTCCACCATCACCGTGGTGAACCCCCTTGGGTTACACGCCAGACCCGCGGCAAAGCTGGTCGACTGTGCGGCGAGATTTACCAGCGATATCCGGCTGGTGCATGGTACTCAGGACATTGATGCCAAAAGCATCATGTCTGTTTTGATGCTCGCTGCACCTTGTGGTGCAGAGCTGACGCTGACGGTGACCGGCCCCGACGAGACGGCAGCTACTGAGGCATTAACGGCGCTTTTTGCCAGCGGGTTTGGCGAGCTGGAATAAGCCACACTGGAATAAGTCACACTGGAATAAGTCACAAAGATCACTTGGTAACTAGACCTTCACGGCCGGTGACGGATAATGGCCGCTCTAAAGGAGGCCCTGCCGTGAACTCACCTGTTCATCTCCCCACCAAGACAGAGCGTCTTGAGCTGGCGTTACGCTCAGGGACTCTGGCTGACGTGGCCGGCATACTGGCAGAGATGTCTCCGGGCGATGTGGCCTACCTGATCAGCTCATCACCCCCGGATTATCGTGACTTGCTGCTAGGTCTACTGGAGCCCGATCAAGAAGTGCTGGTGGTCAACGAACTGCCAGACGATCTCCGCAACGCCACGCTAATGAATAGAGAGCCAGAAGCGCTGGCGGAAATCGTTGAGCAACTCGATGAAGATGACGTCGCGGACATTCTCCACGAGCTCCCGGATGAGGTAACCGGGCAGGTGCTCGCCATTCTGGATGAGCAGTCCCGGCAGCGATTACAAAAAGTCCTGAGCTTCCCCGACAATGTGGCGGGCGGACTGATGAGCACCGATGTCATCACTATCCGCGCTGATCTGACGTTGGATGTGGTATTGCGCTACTTACGTCGACACTCAGAAATACCCCCCAACACCGACAACCTGATTGTCGTGAACCGCAATGATCGCTTTGTCGGTTTATTGCCACTGAGTACTGTCTTAGTTTCCGATCCAGCCGTATCGGTTCGCGAAATGATGATTACTGACCAGGATGCGATCAATGCAGAGGTACCCGCAACCGAGGTCGCGCGGCGTTTTGAGCGCAATGACTGGGTCTCGGCGCCAGTGGTCGACAACGACGGTAAACTGTTGGGCCGCATCACCATCGATGATGTGGTCGACGTTATCCGCGAAGAGGCCGATCATTCTCTCACCTCTCTCGCTCGATTGGTCGAGGAAGATACCTTTGCCACTGCGTGGCAATCAGCGCCCAGACGCGCCGTGTGGCTGGGCGTGAACTTGGCTACCGCCTTGCTGGCTTCATCAGTCATAAACCTTTTTCAGGGCACGATCGAAAAAGTGGTCGCGTTGGCAGTACTGATGCCCATTGTCGCGTCGATGGGCGGCATCGCAGGCACGCAGAGCCTGACCATATTGATCCGCGCGATGGCAATGGGTCAGATCAATGACCGCAATCAACTCTGGCTGGTGGGGCGCGAATCGCTAGTGGGCCTATTGAACGGAGCACTTTGGGCCATGGTCATAGCGGCTACTGCCTCCCTTTGGTTCAACGATGCCGTGCTGGGCATCATTATCGGTTGCGCCATGCTCATCAATCTCATTACCGCAGGCGTAGCGGGTGCAGGTCTGCCCATTGTGCTGCGCAGACTGCAGGTAGACCCGGCATTGGCGGGTGGTGTGCTGGTGACCACCATCACCGATGTCATCGGATTTCTGGCCTTTTTGGGTCTCGCGACCTTATTTTACGCCTGAGCTTTTCATGTCCGAATTTTTCCACCGAGTGATGAACGCCCATGGTTGACGACCCTGACGGCACTCACGAGGAGGCAGCGCGGCCGAGCAAGAGTGAGCGCAAGCGAGCAATGCTGGCTTTACAAGAGATGGGAGAGCGGCTCGTTTCGCTGCCGCAAGCCGACCTTGAAAAGATATCGATCGAAGACGAGCAATTGCGCGATGCTGTCGAATTGGCACGGCGCATCACCGCCAGAGGCGGTCGCAAGAGACAGCTCCAGTTTATTGGCAAACTCATGCGATCTGTCGATGTCGAATCGATCAGGGAAGGGCTGTCGGCTCTAGACCAGCAGCACGTTCAGCGCGCTGCCGAGTTTCATCGTACCGAAAAAGCTCGGGACAGACTGCGCGACGAAGGCGACGATGCGGTTGGCGATACGCTCGCTACTTGGCCCCAAGCAGAGGCCTCGTGGCTCAGGCAGTGGATACGGCAACACCCCGCTGAGGTGGCCCGAGGAAATGAAAAAAGCCACCTGAGAAAACTGTTTCGCTACTTATCAGATTTAGATCAATCGGCTGAAGACGAATTTTGATTTTCTGCCTGAGCGGCCCGCGATTGGGCGTCGAAAACGCGCTCGAAGACCACTTCTGGTTCATTAAGACTGCCCGTCACAGAATAGACGCCGCTCGAGAGCTGGTTGACCTGATCTTCAAACACTTTACTCACCAGATAAGTACCGGCAGCGACGGGAAGCCCTCCCGCTAACGCCGCGACCCATGGAATATTTTCGACCAGCGGTAGCGTGACAACGAGTTCACCGTTGACTGTCTCATCACGCAGATTAATGTCGCTGCTGAAATTGAAATAACCTCCCGACCCCTCTACTGAGAATCCGGGTATGTTCAGCATGCCCTCATTGAAATCGAATCGCCCCTCGGCGCGGTCAAAGGTCACCCCCGCATCGAATAATTGAGTCACATTGGCCCGCCGAAATAGCCCAGACAGATTCATCAGGCTCAGCAAGCGCAGCGCGCCAGAGGCTTCAGCATTTGCTGATGTGAAAGACCCGGCCCTCATCTCAAGATCCATATGGCCCGTGACCTCAACCAATTGAAAATCATTGGGCCGCCCGAGCCACTGCCACTCAGCATCAATACTGCCACTGCGCGTTGCGACAATGGGCGTTACCCCAACAAGGCTAAGTGACTGCGCGATGTCATTTAACTCTGCCGATAACGACAAGGTTGTGGCCTCCTCCCCCTCTATGCGCCAGTCGATATGCGTACTCGGTAGCCATTTAATGCCCAGAAAATCGCCGGCAATATCGCGAAACTGCCAGCCCTCCCCGTCCCGGTAATCGACGACAAGACTCAACGCACCGAGATCAATATCACCCCGCCTCACCTCCTCGACATAAATAGGTAGCTGCCGCATCCAGCCGCCGACTAGCCCCTGAGGTTCAGGAGGTGCGGCATCGGTCAGTTCTTCGCTCAAGGTCGGTAAGCCCTGCAAATCGAGGGAGGACAGCAACAGTGCGCGCTGCGTTTTGATTTCCATTCCGGCGTCAGCCTCGGACACGGGCATGCCCGCGATCTGTGTGTACTCACCGCTCAGCCACGGTAAATCAAACCGTGCGGACCAATCAGATCGATGCGCACGCACAGTGAGACTGAGACCGCCGAGCTCCTCCCCTCTCCACAGCAATCGACCCACCCGCAAATCCTGTGCTTGCAGAGGCACTGAGGCCTCATTGGTACTGAGCGGCAGCCCAAATTCGACGCTCTGCCATTCCGCAGGATCCAGAGAGGGTATATAGCCACTCAGGGTCAAACCGGGATCGGGTGCCCTGGCTGGCCAAGTAGGGGGGCGGGTTCGCGGTGTCACATCGATAGCCGTTGCCAGATCGCCCATGGCAGGAAAATCGCCAATTGCGGACAGACGACCAAACCAAAAAATTTCCCATGCTGCCCAGTCTCGGTCCCGCCAGATCACTCTGAGGGGGGCTCGAGCCGCTTCAGCCTTACCCCAGGGCGATGGCAGGTCCACTGCTATCCCGGTTAAATCTGACTGAATATCAACCATGACGCTGTCGGCGACGGTCACTTCAACCTCGACCGGGGTCGTGCCTTCTGCAGGCAGCGGCATCGTCAGTACTTGCCATGATAAAAGGTCGGCCACCGCGACCTCCGTCTGCACGCGAGCGGCGAGCAATGGATCGGACGCACTCGTTAAATGCGCCCCCATCTCAACCCGAAGCGGTCGGTCAAACACGGTCCCTCGTAGCTCATTGCTTACAAGACCTGTATCGGTACCGTAACTGAATGCGCCGGTGACTCCGTGAGCTTCCAAGTTGAGCAGCGCGGAGGCAACACGCACGTTGTCGAGGCCAGACGTGACGTGAACATCCACCGTTTGGTCGATGCTACGGAGGTCGAAGACCAGATTCAGGTCAGATACCACATCGGCCTTACCCGCCACGGTCAAATCGTCCATGACTGGCGCTGCAGCGGCGAGGGCGGGGAGTTGGCGCAGCGTATTCAAGACTTTTATGGGTGTTGCCGTTGCCCGAGCTTGCATCGCAAGAGGGATGGCCTCAGATGCAATCCGAATACCAACCCGGATAGCTTCTATTGCGACATCGGCAATCATCCCTCGCGGGGACCAGACATCAATCTCGGTGTCACTGATACGCAGCTGACTGGTGACCAGAGAGGCGGCAGGCCAATCCGGCTGATAGCGTAAGCTAACGTTGGACAGATTAGCGGCGAGTTGCATGGTTTGATTGGGGTGACCATAGGGACGAAGCCCGCCGTGCCAGAGAAAAATCGCTTCGTCCAAATGCCCCGAGGGCACGGCGTCGGCTAACCAATCATAGGCAGCTGGCGGCATTCGGTAGGGTACGTAGGCATGCCGGATGGCGGCAGGGGCATTTTGTACCGCCGCCGCCAAACGCATCTCCAAAGGAATAGCCGCCGGCTTGGAAAGCGGAATATCAATCTCAAACTGAATCAACGCATCGTGGTCCGTGGCCTCGGCAAGCAGCAACCCCCTCTCCAGAAACAGTGCACCGCGTTGCCAGCGGCCGTCCAACCTACCCACCACTCCAGAGGCTTTAATGGAGTTCTCGTAAAGTTTAGGCAGCCCGAGGGTGAAGTCTCTCGTCACAATCCAAGCAGTGGCACCGCTCTCATCGCCGGACAGGGAGGCGTCTATGCCCGCTAACGCAGGTACATTGCGAAAGGCAGCGGTAGACGCGTCAGTGACTTCTACCTGCCCCGCCCATTCACTCAACGGATTTTCAAGTGACGCGATATCAAGCAGCAGGCTCTCAATCACACCACGAGGATTCAGCTCCGCCAGCACTGCACTCACCTTCTCAGACAACGCGCCGCTCTGCATCAGCGCAGCCACTGCAGGGGCCACGTCCCATTGCCCCGCGAGAATTCGCCAACCCTGATCGGGCCGCGTCACCTGCACTCTGGGAAAAGCGTGTAATTGGGAGTCAATCGCCACCGAAGCCTGATCAATCCAGATCTCGGCCTGCTTGGGCATACCCGCAAATGACGCGTTCATCTGTAACTTGTCGATCGTCACATCCCGCGCACCCTGCACCTCTAGACTTTCTAGATCGATCTGAACAACACCGCTGGGTTGACCCTGAGCCACGGACAGCCAAAAGTCCGCTCCGCCCCCCGCAGCCACGTCAAAACCAAACCAGCGCGCCAACAACGCAGCACCCCGGCCACTGAGGTGTCCGTGCGCCTCACCCATAAACTGGCTGAACTCAAAGGGGTTGCCGGTTCCCGAACCTTGCGCAGACAGCACTGCGCCCGCCGGTGCTTCAACCGCTAGCCTGACCGTTCTAACACTTCGATCCCGCACCAGATCCAGATCGATTCGAAGTGAATCCAGAGTGTCGGCGGAACCCGTCGCACCGCCTTGTGCCAGTATCTGGGCGTCGCGTATGTGCAAGCGCTCGAAACTATTGAACAGATCACGCAAGCCGTCGGGTAAACGTGGCGCCCCGGCGTCCGGGTCGAGAGACCAGCGAATGCGCGGCGCAGTCAGTATCAACTCATTGAAACGCAGGGCGCGACTGAGCAGCGTGTCCCAGGGGTCAATCCTGACGCTCGCGGAGGGAAAAACGAGCCTGTCACCGGTGACGGCATCCATCAAAGATAAGTCGACCAGATTCAGCCGCGGGGAAAAACCGTCCATCGCGCCGGTGATGGCGCCAATGGTGATATCTGTATCAAAGCGCTGGGCAACGGCCGCTTCGATGTCGGTCTGAAACTTGGGTAGGGCGCCCAGTAACACGCGCCCGCCACTCACATAAATGGCGAGCCCGATCAGTGCTAAAACCATCGCGGGCCATACAATCCGACCCATATTGTGTGCGATGGCTCTAACCATGACGTAGCGTCACACCCGAAGCCACCAGTAGTGCCCGGGTTTCGCACAGGGGCAGGCCGACAACGGCCGAATAACTGCCCTCAATTCGCGCAACAAACGATCCCGCGTAACCCTGAATACCGTAACCTCCGGCCTTGTCCCAAGGTTCGTCAGTCATCAGAAACCGGTTTATGGCCTCTTCAGACAAATGGGTAAATGTCACCGCGGTAGAGACGACAACCGTTTGCACGGTCTCAACCGAGGCTAGGGCAACGGCTGTGTGCACTGCGTGGGTGGTATCCGAGAGCATGCTCAGCATTCGATGCGCATCCTCGGCATCGGCCGGTTTACCCAGAATCTCCCGCCCCAGGCAAACGGTGGTATCAGCACCCAAGCTCAGCCTGCTGCGGGCTGCGCAGTGAACTGCCTTGGCGGCCGCTAAACGGGCGACATAGTCATGAGGCTCCTCGCCATGACGATGTGCCTCGTCGACCTCTGGCGAGGCTGTGTCGAACTCTGAGACCAGCATTGACAGCAACTCCCTTCGCCGAGGGCTTGAGGACGCGAGTAAGATGCGCATCAATACACCTCGTAGTGTCGACGAGAGTGGCGCAATATCGACCTCACCGGAATCCAACACAGCATAGAAAGCAGCAAAGCCAGCATACCGCTTAGTGGGATTACCGGTATGTCGATGCCGTTCCTGAGCCATTGCTCGACACCCGAGCTCAGCAGCAGTAACACCAGCATGACAAAGCTTTGCTGTGCCACATCGTATTGCCGAACCCTTTGGTAACTGAACAAAAGGACCAGCGTGGCCAACATCAAACCCGGAGAGGATAATCCAATCGGGGCGCCTTCAATCAGGTCTTGCAGGAGACCCAAGGTACAGGCGGTTGCCACCCCCACACGATGAGGTAGAGCCAGCGTCCAGTAAAAAAGCGTGAGCGCGGCGATCTCGGGTCTGAGTATGCGCCACTCCAGTGGCACGGGTATGAACATAACCAAGAGCGCCGCGACCAGCGAGAGGTAGATAACCCACGAAGCGTGTGCCCTGTTCATGGATTGGTCGAATCGGACTGCTGGGCGGCTCTGGCTACGACCAGCACATGGCGACCGCGGTCCAGCGCGGAGGAAGGGGCGGCGTTGACCATCGCGAATGCGTCGCCGGGAGTGATGGTCACATTCGTCACTCTTGCCACGGGGTAGCCATGTGGGAAGCGCCCCCCCAAGCCTGAGGTCACCAATAAATCCCCCACCCTAATATCGGTGGTCGCAGCGAGATGACGAATGACCAGACGATCGATAGCGCCACTGCCTTCTGCAATCGCTCGAAGGCCCGAGCGATTGACTTGCACGGGCAGGGCGTGCGCGCTGTCAGTGATCAGTACCGCTCGACTGTTGTACTCGCCGACCAGCACAATCTGGCCAATCAGGCCCTCGGCGCCCAAGACAGGCTGCCCCTCCATCACACCGTCGGCAGCGCCTTTATCCAAAATCACCACGTGGCGAGCGGGATCGGGCGAAAGAGAGGTAATTTGCGCCACCACTAATTCGTCCTCGATGTCCCGGGCCGAATTGAGCAACGCTTTATAACGCGCGTTTTCCGACAGCAGGGAGGCCAGACGTTGCGTCTGTCCTTTGAGCACACGGTTCTCCTGTTCCAGACGCAGCACCTCATCCTGCAGTGCGTTTCTGGATTCAAATGCCGCGACTAAGCGATCCCATGCATCCAACGGCGCCAGCACGAGTCCCGCAGTAAAGGCCACTGTGTCGGTAGCACCCCGCTGCATTGCTGCCACCCTTGGATGATCCCTGAAGAAAAATAGCACCACCAAACACAGTGTCGTGAGCACAAGGAACCTTGCGCTGATGGGATTCTGTTTCAGGAAAAGCGGTTTGATGACGCTGCTCCGTTCGTGTGGAACTTACTCCGTAGAGAGAAGATCCAAAACGTGGCGATCCATCAGCTCAAGCGCCTTACCGCCACCTCTCGCGACGCAGGTCAATGGGTCCTCGGCAATATAGACAGGTAGGCCTGTCTCATTCGATATCCGCTTATCAAGATCGGTCAGCAGTGCCCCGCCCCCTGTCAAAACGATGCCCGACTCCGCAATATCAGCGGCCAGTTCAGGGGGGGATTGCTCCAAAGCTAACTTGATCGAGCGCATCATGGCGTCCAGCGGTTCCTCGAGCGCAGTCAGTATTTCGTCGTTAGTCAGGGTAAAGCTGCGCGGCACACCCTCAGCGAGGTGGCGGCCTCTCACGTCTATTTCTTTCAATTCGTCCGATTTGTAGCCGCAGCCCACTTCCTGCTTGATGCGCTCAGCCGTCGAATCGCCAATCAGGCTTCCGTACTTGCGCCTCACATAGGAGACGATGGATTCGTCAAATCGATCGCCACCGATACGAATCGAATCGCGGTAGACCACGCCGTTCAGCGAAATGATCGCGATTTCGGTCGTGCCACCACCAATATCGACGACCATGCACCCGCTGGCTTCTTCCACCTGCAACCCGGCACCAATTGCGGCGGCCATCGGCTCTTCGATCAATTTGACTTCTCGGGCGCCCGCGCTGAGGGCAGATTCCCTGATGGCTCTGCGCTCCACCTGAGTGGACGTACAGGGGACGCAAATGAGCACTCTGGGACTGGGCCGTATGAACTTCGACTCATGTACCTTAGCGATAAAGTGCTGCAACATTTTCTCGGTCACCTGAAAGTCTGCGATGACCCCGTCTTTGAGCGGCCGGATAGCCTGAATGTTGCCGGGGGTTCTACCCAACATCCGCTTGGCTTCTTTGCCCACCGCCTCGATAGACTTTTGACCGTTGTGCATTCGTATGGCGACGACTGACGGTTCGTCGAGAATAATGCCCCGGTCCTTAACATAGATCAGTGTATTGGCCGTCCCCAGATCAATAGACAGATCGGTGGAAAACATTCCTCGGAGGCGCTTGAGCATCATCGTTCCCTGATTGTGAAATCATTATCTGGCGAGGTGGGCTTCGGAGAAGGGTCTGAGGACTGCGCGAATCGCCGCAGCCTACAGGCGTGTGACGCCAAAAATGCCCCCAAATCCAGCGCTTAAGACGCCAATATCGCGATGAATGTAGCAATGCAAGGGTTTTTGGGCAAGCCGCAAGTATGTTAGTTTTCGCGGCCTTCACTGAGGATAGCCCTTATGTCCGTGACACCCCAAGATGTCGAGAAGGTGGCCCTGCTCGCCCGCCTGACCATATCGGAATCTGAACTGCCAGAAGTGACCGAGAGGTTCTCACGGGTACTCAATCTGGTCGATGAATTGAATACCATCGATACCGCCGACATCGTACCGATGTCCAACCCGCATGACATGGAGCAGCGCCTTAGGCCCGACCAAGTGACGCGCGGCAACAACCGAGAAGCACTGATGGCGTCGGCACCATCACAGGAACAGGGCTACTTTCTCGTGCCAAAAGTGATCGACTGATGGCCGACACGCAATTACTTACCGCGCCGGTCAGTGAGCTTCGTCAGCTACTGAGCGATCGAGCGATTTCCAGCGTCGAGTTGACTCGGGCCTTTTTGCGGCAGATCGAGCTCTGCAACCCCCTGCTCAACGCTGTGGTTACCATCTGTGAAGACCACGCTCTGAAGCAAGCGGCTCTGGCTGACAAACAGCTGGCCACAGGGGAGATTGCGCCGTTGACGGGTGTGCCGCTATTACATAAAGACATTTTCTGTACCCATGGCATTCGCACCACCTGCGGGTCGCGCATGTTGGCCGAATTCACGCCCGCCTATGACGCGACGGTGGTGAGCAAATTGCAGTCAGCCGGGGCAGTGACGCTGGGTAAATGTAATATGGACGAGTTCGCGATGGGCTCGTCTAATGAGACTAGCTTTTTTGGCACGGTGAAGAATCCTTGGGATCTCAACTGCGTGCCGGGCGGTAGCTCGGGCGGCTCAGCCGCAGCCGTGGCGGCGGGCATGGCGCCCCTTGCGACGGGCACCGATACCGGCGGATCAATTCGACAGCCGGCCTCACTCTGCGGTATTACCGGCTTGAAACCGACTTATGGTCGAGTGTCGCGACTGGGGATCATCGCTTTCGCCTCGTCGCTGGATCAAGCCGGTCCCATGGCGAGGACCGCCGAGGACTGTGCACTGGGCCTGACCGTGATGGCAGGTGTCGACGGCGGAGATTCCACGTCGGCCGACAAACCTGTGCCGGATTTTCACGGCGCGCTCAGCACCGACATTCAGGGTTTGCGCATCGGGCTACCCAAGCAGTTCTTCAACGACGATCTGGATGATCAGGTTCGTGCTCGCGTCTTGGAAGCGCTCGCTGAACTGGAAAGAGCGGGTGCGACGCTGGTTGAGATCGACTTGCCGCACAGCCATTACGCGATTGCCACTTACTATGTCATTGCGCCTGCCGAAGCCTCTGCGAATCTTGCTCGCTATGACGGTGTGCGCTTTGGTTATCGGTGTGACGATCCGAAAGACCTGGAGGATCTGTACCTCCGATCACGCAGCGAAGGCTTCGGTGAGGAGGTGCAGCGCCGCATTCTGGTGGGAACCTATGCCCTCTCGGCGGGCTTCTACGATGCTTACTTTAATAAAGCACAGCAGGTTCGTCGGGTGATTACCGAGGATTTTCATCGCGCCTTCGAACAGGTCGACGTCATCGCTGGCCCATCCGCTCCGGGTGTGGCATTCCCGTTCGGCGCCAAACAGCAAGACCCGATCGCGATGTATATGGAGGACATCTACACGCTGGCAGTCAATCTTGCCGGGCTGCCAGGCCTCTCGACACCGGCCGGATTCATCAACGGAATGCCAGTTGGCTTGCAGCTGATCGGCAGGCCTTTCGATGAGCAGACTATTCTGAATGCCGCACACCGACTGCAAACGGATACTGACTGGCATCAAAGCCATCCTAGCCTTGGAGATCTCGCATCATGAATTGGGAGATTGTTATGGGGCTGGAGGTGCACCTGCAGCTCGCCACTCAGTCAAAAATTTTCTCGGGGTCATCTACCCAGTTTGGTGCCTCCCCCAATGAGCAAGCAGACGCAGTGGATCTGGGCATGCCGGGCATGCTGCCGGTACTGAACGAGGAGGCTGTCCGCTACGCGGTCAAATTTGGTTTAGGAATCGGTGCCCGCATCGGCGAGAGATCCGTTTTTGATCGAAAGAACTATTTTTATCCTGACCTGCCAAAGGGATATCAGGTCAGCCAGTTCTTTGCGCCGATCGTCTGCGAGGGGATTTTTGAGGTACCTCTGGAAGATGGAACACTGTTCCCCATTCGTATTACCCGTGCTCATCTCGAGGAAGACGCGGGTAAATCGGTCCATGATATTTTTACCCATCAAACTGGCATCGATTTGAATCGCGCGGGGACACCCCTTCTGGAGATTGTGACTGAACCGGATTTCCGGTCAGCGGATCAAGCCGTCGCGTACCTGAAGACCCTGCACTCTTTGGTGACTTATCTGGGCATTTCAGATGGCAACATGGCAGAAGGGTCTATGCGCTGCGACATCAATATTTCACTGCGTGAGAAAGGCTCGGAGACGCTGGGCACGCGCACCGAAATCAAAAACGTCAATTCTTTCCGCTTCGTCGAACGCGCTATTTATAGCGAGTACGAACGGCAAGCCGATATTCTCGAAAGCGGCGGCACCATCACTCAAGAAACCCGCCTCTACGACGCAGAACACAATGTGACCCGATCCATGCGTTCAAAAGAAGTGGCCAATGACTACCGCTACTTCCCCGAGCCCGATTTACTGCCGATCGTTATCGACGAAGCCTACATCGAGGCAGTCCGCGCCACGCTGCCAGAGTTGCCCGGCGCAAAGCGGCAACGCTTTATCGAGTCATACGGTCTTAATGACTACGATGCGGCGCTTCTCGTTCCGCACCATGACATGGCCGATTACTTTGAAGCTGTGGTGAAAGCCTGCAACGCCGCAAAACCCGCCGCGAACTGGATTTTGGGTGACCTTTCAGGCGCGCTAAACCGCAACGAAGTCAGCATTAGCGAGAGCCCCATCACGGCAGAGCGATTGGCGGGCCTGATCACTCGGATTGAGGACGGGACGCTATCTAGCAAACTTGCCAAACAAGTGTTCGATGCCATGTGGGATGGAGAAGGTGACGCCGACGACATTATCGCCGCGCGAGGCCTAAAGCAGGTGAATGACTCTGGCGCACTGGAGGCCATGGTGGACGAGGTGATCGCGAACAGTCCCGATCAAGTCGCTCAATATCGTGCCGCTGACGAGGCCAAGCGTAAAAAGCTGAGCGGTTTTTTTGTGGGTCAAATCATGAAAGCGTCGCAGGGGCAGGCTAATCCGCAAATACTCAGTGCGCTGCTGCTGAAGAAGCTCGACGATCAGTCCTGAACCCGACCTTTCAGGTACTGGAGTCGATTAGCGCGCTTTTGCTCGGCGTTTTTCCGAAGCAACACGTAGATGGCCCCCGTACCTCCGTGTTGCGGTTGCGCGGAGTGGAAGGCCTGAACCGCATCCAGTTCCTTGAGCCAGTGATTGACGTAACCTTTCAGCACCGCTGTTTGTTCGCCTTGGGCCTTGGACTGGCCTTTTCCATGCACGATGAGAACAGTGCGGAGACCAAGCCGCTCAGCCTCTGCGATAAAGGTAAACACCTCCTCTTTGGCCTGCTTCACGAGCAAACGATGGAGATCGAGCCGTGCATCGACCTGATAGCGCCCAAGTCGCAGCTTTCGATAAACGCCATTTTGAATGCCCGGCCGTTTGAATTCGAGCACATGCCATGCATCCAGGGGTGCAACGCCCTCGTCAATCAGCGGATTGACCGCCAACTCCTCACGTTCTGCCGCCTGACGACGCTCGCGCTGCTGATCCTCGGATAGCCGCTCTTTGACCAGGCGGACTCGCGCTTCGCGACCCAGTGGCGTGACACCCGCCATCTCCTCAGCAAAAAGATCTTCGTCACTCACCGGTGATTGCGCTCTGGCAGACGATTGGGACAGTATAGTCATCCCGTCCAGAGACAGCGAACAGCATGAGCGGCAATCTCTTCAAAGGCGCAGGCTATTTTTTGCGCGGACTGACGATGACATTCCAACCCGGCCTGCGGCGCTTTGTGCTCATCCCTCTCATTGCCAACATCGTTTTGTTTAGCTTAATGGGATGGCTACTTTATGGGCTCATCGTCGATTTTTACGAGGCGGCGATGCTGACGGTGCCGGAGTGGTTGCGGTTCCTCTCTTGGATCATCAGTCCACTGTTATGGCTTATCGGCGGGCTAGTGACGGGGTATGTATCAACCCTGATCGTGCTGATGCTGACCTCCCCTTTTCACGCGCTGCTCGCTGAAAAAGTCGAGGAGGCTATTACTGGCGAACCCGTTCCCGCACTGGATGGGGTCGCTGCAGCCTTGCTCGAGGTGCCTCGGGCCCTGTTTCGAGAACTGCGCAAAGTGTTGTACTACATACCCATGGCAGTGGGGGTGCTGATACTGACCATTGTGCCTCTCTTCAACGCCTTCGCACCATTGGCTTGGTTTTTACTCGGCGCCTGGATGATGAGTCTGCAGTTTGTCGACTACCCCATGGACAACCATCGGCTGGCTTTCCGTGACGTCAGAGAGGCCTGTGCCGCACGCAGACTGTCCACAATCGGCTTCGGAGGGACCGTGGCATTTTTCACCGGGATACCACTGCTCAATCTGATCGTGATTCCGGCAGCGGTTATTGGCGCCACACTGTTGTGGTGTGAGGAGCTCAGACCCCGTCGCTAAACACCCTCACCGACACGCGGCGGAGACATACAGGCCAGAGGATGGCCCAACAGCCCTTCGATATCGGGCAACAAAAATGCGTCATCTTCACTGGCAAAACTAACCGACACCCCTTTTGCGCCAGCGCGCCCGGTGCGACCAATCCTATGAACATAATCCTCAGGATCCTCGGGAAGGTTGTAATTAACGACGTGTGAAATGCCCTCGACGTGAATGCCGCGGCCTGCCACATCAGTAGCGACCAACACCTTGGAGCGACCCGACCTAAAATTCTCTAGCGTTTTGGTGCGCTTCGCCTGAGTCACTTCTCCAGACAGCATGCCGCAGTGCACCCCTTCTTTGCGAAGCTTCTCGTAGAGCCTTCGAACCTGATCTCGCCGGTTCGCGAAAATAATGACGCTCTCTACTGCTGGGTCTCTCAACAGATCCAGAAGCACCCGGAATCGCTCACGACTCGACACCAGATAAACACGTTGATCAACCGATGCTGTCGCCACGCGCTCCGGTTCGATCTCCACCGTCACCGGCTCAAAAGTCCACTGTTTGGCCAGATTCATGATGTCCTGAGTAAAAGTGGCCGAGAACAGCAGGGTCTGGCGGTCCTCTTTACGCGGTGTCGCCCGCACGATGCGCTTGACCTGGGGAATGAAACCCATATCCAGCATACGGTCGGCTTCGTCGAGCACCAAAATCTCTACTCGATCGAGCGCAAGATCACGGCGCTCCATGAAATCAATCAATCGGCCGGGGGTCGCGACAATGAGATCGACCGGCAATCGATTCACCTTGCTCAGTTGCTTCTGATAATCGGCACCGCCAATCAAGGTGACCGTCTGCAAGCCTGTGAACCGGCCCAGTTCGTCAGCATCCGCCGCAATCTGCATCACCAGCTCCCGGGTGGGCGCGATAATCACAGCACGTGGCTCACCCAGGTATCTCTCACCTTCGATCGGGTGGCTCAACAAATCATTGAAAATCGTAATCAGAAAGGCAGCGGTTTTGCCGGTCCCGGTCTGCGCCTTCCCAATGGCGTCTTTTCCGGCAAGCGTATACGGCAGGATCTGCCCCTGAATCGGAGAACAGGATTCAAAGCCAAGCGCGTCAACTCCCTGCTGCACGGTGGCTTCGAGGTTCAGTGATTCAAACTTTACGCTCTCAGCAGGCGCCGCCTCCTCTACAGGTGTAGCTTCGATTGTCCCAGTGTCGTCGCTCTGGGCAACTGCGTCGTCTTGCACAGTGGTGGCCTGCAAAAATGAGCGCGAAGTTTAGCACAGCCAGGCAGGTTAAAATGCTGAACCACTCACCAATCCGACGAGCCCCCATTTGAGCCAACAAGATCCACAGACCCGTTCTTCGATCACCCTAATGCTGGATGAACTGGGGCCACTTTGGGGCATCGCCTGGCCACTGCTGATCGCCCAGACGGCGCAAATTGGCACTGGCGTTGTGGACACACTGATGGCCGGAAATTACAGCGATGTGGACCTGGCTGCCATCGCGATCGGCTTTAATATTTGGCTGCCGCTTTATCTCATTATCCTTGGCACCTTGTTCGCCTGTTCCGCTATCGTCGCGCAGGATTTCGGTGCTGGGCGCATTGAGCGGGTCAAAAGCTTTTTGCCTCAGGGACTGTGGGTCGCCGTCGCACTCAGCGCTGTGATGACGCCGTTGTGCCTGAACAGCGGCATCGTGATCGAACTGCTGGGACTCCCGCCCGAAACCGCCGCCAAAACCACGGCTTATGTCAGCAGAGTCGGCCTAGGATTTCCCGCTCTCGGGATCTTCATGGCCCTGCGCTATCACACTCAGGGTCTGGGCATTACCGCACCCTTTGCCATGGCCAGTGTCATTGGCTTTATCGCCAACGTGCCGCTGAATTACATGCTGATCTTTGGCGCCTGGGGCGCACCTGAATTGGGCGCGGAAGGTTGCGGACTGGCGACAGCAACTTCCATGTGGATCAGCACATCGATCATTTTGCTCTACGTGCTCACGGCTCGCTCTCTTCGCCCCTACTTGCCGGACCGCTGGCTGCAGATGCCGGACCGACAGCGAATTGGTGAAATCCTCGCGGTCGGTATCCCAGTGGGCCTCACCTTCTTTCTCGAAACCGGCGTGTTCTCGGCTATCACGCTATTAATTGCAACCTTGGGCGATGCGGCGGTCGCAGCCCATCAGATTGCCATCAACGTCTGGGATGTTTTCTATATCCCGATGGTCAGTATTGGGAGCGCCATGGCGACACGCATGGGTCATGCTATCGGTGCTGGCAACGCACACGGGGTCCGTATGGCGCTGCGGGTGGGCGCGGCGCTGTCTACCATAATTGGCCTATTGGCTATGTCACTGCTGCTGCTATTTCCCGACGCGATCATTGGCGCTTACACCCAGTCAGAAGCCATCCGTGAATTGGCGTTTAGCCTGCTCCGTCTTGCAGCGCTATTCATCATGATTGACGTTGTTCAGATCGTGGGGTCGTTTGTACTGCGCGCGTACAAAGAAACCCAATTCCCCTTCTTAGTGGTCACTTTTTCATATTGGGGTTTGGCGCTCCCGCTGGGATATGTCATGGCCATCCATTGGGGAGGCAGCACTCCCGAGGGCACCATCGATTTTTGGTACGCCACCATTCTGGGTATCGCGGTAGCCGCGGCGCTGATCACGTGGCGAGTCAGGCGACTTCTCAGCGCCCTCGACTAGCCCACACGCGCCTAGCGAGATGCGTCGCTACATACCGGGCAGTCATCGCGCCGCATCAAGCTGATCTGCGTTTGCTCATCGGCCCAGGCATCCAACAGTTGCAACCGGCCCCATGGCAGGTCCGCACCAAGACACCATTTGATCGCCAACAGGGCTTGTTGTAGCGCAACCAGACCCACTACTGGACCCAAAATACCCAGCTCAGCGCAACCACCGGCACCGTCGTGGCTGCCGTCTGCCATGAGACAGTGATAGCAACCGAATTTCCGATCGGCGTCGAAAATAGCCCACTGCCCGGCCGTACGAACGGCGGCGCCCATGATCCATGGCAGTGTTAAGTTAAAAGTGGTGCGGTCAATTAGTCGCCGCGTTTCGGCAGAATCTGTCGCGTCCACCACCAGATGAATGCCCTCAAGCAAGGCACTGGCGCTATCGGGTTCAAACCGGCAGAGGCGGGGATCTAGGTCCACATCAGAATTATTGGACTGCAAACGAGCAGCGAGAACGCCTACCTTGGCTTGACCGATATCAGACTCAGCAAAGACCACTTGTCTGGGCAGGTTACTGCGCTCGATAACGTCATCGTCCACTAATCTGAGATAACCCACTCCGGCCGCGGCGAGATATTGCGCTAACGGCACGCCCAGTCCACCCGCACCCACAATGAGCACGCGAGTTGACTGCAACTTCAGCTGACCCTCGAGATCAACTTGAGGCAGGATCAATTGCCGTGCGTACTGATTCAGTTGCCGGTCAGTGAGTTCAGCCATTGTCCCCCCGTGATGCGCGCCTGATGCGACCAGTCTTGTCGCGTATGAACGTGCTGAAAACCAGTCGATCTAAGCAACTCCGTCACGGCCTCGGCTTGATCGTAACCGTGCTCGATAAGCAGCCATGCCGCTGCATTAAGCGCTTGCGGCGCCTGCTCGATGATTTGTTCAATCGCCTCCAACCCCGTGTTGCCAGCCACTAGGGCGGTATCAGGCTCGGCCGGGAGATCGCCCTGAGTCAGGTGCACGTCGTTCACTGCGATGTAAGGCGGATTCGAAACCACAAGATCCCAGCGCGTTTCTGGTACCGCCTGAAACCAGTCACCGTGCCGCCAGTCCACCTCCAAAGCCAACGATCGGCTATTTTCCCGCGCACACAACAGAGCCTGCTGACTCAGATCTACTCCTGTCATCCGGATAGCGGGACGCTCAGCTTTGCAGGCGAGCGCCACAGCGCCACTGCCTGTTCCGAGATCAAGCGCCGTCTGCGCTCCCGCATCGATGCATTCGAGTGCCCACTCAACCAAATGCTCTGTCTCACGTCGCGGTATCAGCACATCCCGGCTTACCGCTAAGCGCAGGGTCCAAAAATCGCGGTAGCCCAACAGATAGGCGAGTGGCTCTCCCTGTGCACGGACTTCTGCCTGAGTCAGAAACATACCCACACGGTGGTCATCAAGAGGTTCGTCAGCATGGGCAATTAACCAACCCCGATCCACTTCTAGCAAATGCGCCAGCAGCAGTTCCGCCTCGCTGCGCTCAATGCCAACCTGCTGAATCAGTTTTCGAGGCGTCATTCCTCTGCCATCGCGGCAAGCAGATCTGCCTGATGTTCCTGCCGCAGCGGGATGATCAATGAATCAAGGTCGCCGCTAACCACCTCGTCTAACTTGTAGAGGGTCAGGTTGATTCGATGGTCAGTAATACGGCCCTGAGGAAAATTGTAGGTTCGGATCCGCTCAGACCGGTCGCCCGAACCCACCAGAGAGCGTCGCTCAGAGGCTTGAGACGCTTTCTGACTGTCCTGCTCCGCGGATAACAATCGGGCTTGCAGCAGTGACATCGCGCGGGCGCGGTTTTTGTGCTGCGATCGCTCATCCTGACACTCCACCACTATGCCAGTCGGCAAATGCGTCAAGCGAACCGCAGAGTCAGTGGTATTCACGTGTTGCCCGCCCGCTCCGGACGACCTGAAGGTATCGACTCGTAAATCCTCTTTGCGAATTTCAACGCTGTCGACCGCTTCGAGCTCCGGCAAAATCGCCACGGTGCAGGCAGAGGTATGAATCCTTCCCTGAGATTCGGTCTCAGGTACCCGCTGTACACGATGGGCCCCCGACTCGAACTTGAGATGGCTGTAGACATCCTGACCGGCGACGCGGCTGATCAACTCTTTAAAACCGCCATGATCCCCGGGGCGCTCCGACAGCACTTCGACGGACCAGCCTTTCTGCTCTGCGTATCGGTGATACATCCGGAAAAGATCCCCAGAGAAAATAGCCGCTTCATCGCCGCCGGTACCCGCGCGAATCTCAAGAAAAACATTGCTGCCATCGCTGGGATCGCGGGGCAGCAAGAGTACCTGGAGCGCTGCCTCAGTTTCCAACAGTTGCTGCTGGGTCTCGGCTATTTCCTCCCCGGCCAGTGCCCGCAATTCGGGATCAGGGTCATCCAGCATTTGTTTTGCATCAGTCGAGGCCTCCTGCAGCTGGTGCCATCGCTGATACTGCGAAACCA
>JACLAD010014841.1_pt1 | contig 28461 bp, 30 predicted proteins | sample 8027901 | NCBI WGS metagenome assembly JACLAD01 (sample SAMN15725071, study PRJNA655200) | protist metagenome | isolation source: fluorescence activated cell sorting (FACS) single amplified genomes of... | place: Spain: Blaines Bay Microbial Observatory, Mediterranean Sea | collected 2016-07-05 | reverse complement strand
CTTTGTTCATTTATTTTATCATTATTCTCTCTGTCTAGTCTAACAACGACACTAACGCTCCCTTGATTACTCAACACTCCTGCTTTTCTTGTTGTTTGTTTGTTTGTTTCTTTGTTTGTTTGTTTGTTTTGTTTGTTTGTTTGTTTGTTTGTTTGTTTGCCAGGCCGCCCGATGTTAGGGATGGAGAGAGACGAGGAGGTGTCCACAGCAACGGCAGCAGCAGTAACTGATGCCCTGTTAACTCCCTCGATGTCTTCGTCCTCATCCTCATCCTCATCATCATCCTCATCATCATCATCCTCGTCGGCTTTTCCATCTCTCCCCGTGGCCACAGAGGCGGCGGTATCCAGTTACTTGAGGATGCAAGCACGCGCGGCAATGCCTTGGATAAGAGCGCTGAGGTTTTCCCACATGTTCGATGCTCCGGCACTGCACCGAACGGCCTTGAAGCAGCTCGAGACCTACATCATGTGGGACGTTAGGGCGGAGGTCAAGACCAAGCTCGAGCACAAGGACAACGGTTCGCACCTCCTATGGGGCAATAGGACGCACGCGAACAAGAGACACGCGCTGACTATAGCGGCGGGCCCGATGCCCTTATCCGCAATGTTATATGCCCGCGAGTGGAACGTCGATTGTGACATGGCCTTGCGCTCCACCTTCCAGCCCTTCAAAGGAGTGGAGGACACGCCCATCACCGCGCCGTGGTGGGGAATGCCAAGCCGCGAGCTGCACTTCCTGCGCCGCGCTGAGCGTGCACTAGCGATCGCCGCCAAGGACGGGGAGGAGATGGCTAGCGCGAGGAAGAAGGCGGTAGAGAGCGGCGTGGCGAGCAAGTTCGGCATAGACCTTGCCGCTGAGGAGGAGGAAGGAAACACAGAACAAGAGAAGAGGAAGAGGAAGAGGAAGAGGACGACAGAGGGAAAGGAGGAAAGGAAAGGTCTTCCTCCCCCCGCTGCCTCGTGGCCCCTCCCACCGTCCACGTACAAGTACGGCGTGGCCAGCGACGCGCGAGAGAACAACAAGGCCCCGCACATAGACCCTTACTCGTTCGATACGATGCTGCAGCTCAAGCCAGGGAGCGATGAGGCACCTTTCATCCGCCTGTTCCTTCCCCGCGAGACATCCTTGCACGTGTTTCACGCCCGCGTGGCGGCTGCGCGCTCGCTTCGTGCATTGACGATGGCGATGTGCATTGGGAAGCTCGGCGGCGATGCGCACAAGCACCGGGCGTACACGCGCGAACTACTGACTGACATTCGGTTACTGCTGGTTCTCTGCCTCTCCGACGACAGCGGTGGGAGCAGAGGCAATGGTAATGCTAGTGTCAACGGGAGCGGTGACGGCAACAGCGACAGCGACAGCAACAGCAACAGCTACAGCAACAACAACGCGTTACAAGGATGCGGGAGCGTCGAGCGCGCGCGCAGAGCGGCGTGGTGCGTGGACGCGCTAGCACATATCGCAGATTACATCCAGAAGCAGCGAGAGGATGCGCTAAAGGCGGCGTCTTCCTGGCGCAAGAAGAGGGAGGAGAGCGAGGGCAGCGCCATCAACGGCGACGCGACGCTGAAGATGTTGGCGAAGGACGTGGAGAGGACTCTAGCGGAGAGGGCGGAGGGCAGGAGAGCGTTTCAGAAGTGGGTGAAAGCAGAGCAGGCGGTGCGTGACAAGTTTGACGTGGATGTCGACGAGCGCGATGCTCGGGCGCGAGCCCTGGAGGAGAACGCCAAGCGTGCCGCCGCCGCCGTTCGTGCCGATGCCGATGCTAATGCTAATGCTAATGCTAATGCTAATGCTAATGCTAATGCTAATGCTGCAGCAAGTGGTGGTGAGACACCATCATCGTCATCGTCATGGTCATCGTCATTGTCCGCACTCCGCCGCCCCGCCGTTTTCGTTCCAGACCCGTTCGGCCCGAGCCCGCAGCGTTCGCAGGATAAACCCACCGAGAAACCCACCGAGGAGCGTATACCCGCGGTATTCGTGCCCGTGCCTTTCCCCGAGTTGGATGCCAGCGATGGCAACGAGGCCAACATCAGCAGCAGCAGCAGCAGCAGCAGCAGCAGCAGCAGCAATGCGGGCACGATTGCGAGGGTGAAGGAGAGGGAACAGGCTTTGCTTGCCGCCGCAGAGGCGCAGGCAGCGAAGGTGCGGATGTCGGTAAGGGAAAAGGAGGCGGAGAGACGGAGGAGGAAGCAGACACAGGAGCATTACCTCGCGCTCAACCTGGAGTGGAAGGAGGTAGAGGCTACGGCAGAGGGCAAGCTCGCCGAAGCAGCGCAGAACATGATGGGAACCCTCGACATGATGCGCAGAGCCGCGGACGAAGGGAGAACGGCATTTGAGCGTGAGAAGACGTGCGAGAGCATCGCTGACAACTGCGTGGTCGCCGGCGCACTCATCGCCGAGCTCGTCTTGTCGCTGGCAGAGGACGACGAGGAAGCGAGGGACGCGGCGAGAACGATGCTTGCTTGTGACGACTCGTGGGGGCCTCACCCTGCTACTGCTACTAATGTAAGCACGGTCAGCGCTGCACCGCCGCCAGGGTCTCATTTTCCCGCCAAAACCGCTTGCGACGTCGCATTCGATGGCAACCCTGCGCCGGGCACCCTTGAGGCCGGCCGAGCGCTCATGGCAGTGTTCAGCGCGAGACGGCCGAGAGCGCTTCAGAGGCTCAGAGAGTGGAGGAGAGCAGGGCTAGCTGACGTGCGCGCGCGTGCATTTGAGAGAGTACGAAACTTCGCGTCTGATGCCGCGGAGACGGTGAAAAAGATCAGGGAAACGGTGTCCGTGATCAAAGAGAGAAGGAGGCAGAGAGATGAAATCTTGTCCAAGAAAGAAGAAGAAAGGCAGAGGCAGCAGGGAAAGGTAGAACGAGACCACCAGCACCAGCAGCAGCAGCAGCAAAGACAACAGGCAGTGTGCGGCCCGCCAGCGCCTGTGCAGCAGCAGCAGCAGCAAATACAACAAGAACAGCAAGCTCGACAGCAACAACAGCAACAGCGAGAGCAACAGCAACAGCAACAGCAACTACAAGGAGCGGCGCAGCTCCAAATGCAGATCCAGCAGCAGCAGTTGAAGATGCATTTGCAAGCACAAGCGCAAGCACAAGCGCAAGCGCAAGCGCAAGCGCAAGCGCAAGCGCAAGCGCAAGCGCAAGCACAAGCACTTTTTGCCGCGCACAGTTCGCAGAGCCTGTCGAGCGTGCTAGGAGTGCCTGGAGTGCAAGATATGGAAGGTATGCCAGTGGTGCCACCAGGGGTACAGCTGCAGGGCATGCTGCACGGAATGCAAGGCATGGTGCAAGGTATGCATGGCATGGTACAAGGGGCGCAAGGGGTGCAAGGGCTCCTCGCGCAGCAGCAGCCGCACCAGCACCAGCAGCAGCAGGAGCAGCAGCACTGGCCGACAACAATGGGATTTCATGCCGCAATGCAGGCGGCGATGCAATATGGTCCGCCGGTGGGACAGCTCGCGCAAGGAGGAGGTGGTGATCTGGGCGATGTAGGCGAGGACTCTGAAGAGGACCTGCAGTCGGAGGAGATCTGATTTGGTGTAGTTTCATCAATACGAAATACGTGTATGTGTGTGTATAGTCTACTGTAGTGTACAGTATCAAAAAGCAGAAAGAAACAAAGGAGGACTCTCTTAGCTTGAAACCCTAGTTCTCGATCCTACATCCAGTGAACGCCCAGTCCCCAACCGAACCCCCCAGCTTCCCTGTCTCCCGCTCCGCGCCTCAACACGTAGTTGTAGTTCACCTCCATCCGCCCGAACGGCAGAGGCATGGCGACGCCGACACCCGCGCTGGCCGCAAGGTTTCGCGACGGGCATCCGAGTGCGGAATCGATCGCCGTGCTCGCCCGCGACGCCAACCCGGATACATACGCACTCGTTCCTCCTCGCCCATCTCGCGCGCCCAACCCAGTGCCAGCGCGAGCACCATCACCAACATCGCCGTCTTGCCCCCACCGCCGCAGCATGCCGGCTGTCGCGTGCACTCTCCCCCTGAGCCGGAGAGCCTGCGCTACCGAGCTGAACGGCAGGAGCGGAAACGAAAGCGCCGCGTGAGTGCAAAAGAGGAGGTCGCCACCGAGCGCGAACCCTGCGCCCGCGCCGTCGAGGGTTGCGCTGCCGCCCTGGCCGCTAGATCGCTCAGGCACTGCCTCTGACCTGCAGCCGACGCCTCTGTTGCGGAACCCACGAAAGGTCAAGGGACCGCCGAGGAAGAACCGGTCGGGGATGCGCGAGTCCTGGCCCGAGAGAGAGCGGAGGACCCCGACCTTTGCCGACACCGACAGCGCGGCGCCCGGGCCGCCGGATACGTTGCGAGGTCCTACCGGCGTGATCTGTTGCACCATCGCCTCCGCTTTTGCGAAGGAGACGTCACCGCCGAGAATGCCGCCGAGCCCTGCCAGCTCCAGCGCCGCCGACGCGCGCGTACCCTCAGAGGGAACGAGGGGGTGGTTGAAATTTGGAGAGCGGTAGTTAAGCGCGTACCGCAGGGAGCTGCCGTGCGGAGATGAGTTGTGCAGGGGTGAGTTGAGTAGGGAATACTTGTCGTAGTCGTAGTCGTAGTCGTAGTCGTAGTCGTTTGATGATCGGATATGGAGGAAATGAAATGCAAAGACGAGGCCTACCTCTTGACTGATGGCACGCACTCTCGCAGTAGCGAAGGCGCGCAAAGAAAAGGGGACAGCGTCGGCCGGCCCATCGCCGCAGCCACAGCACCGTGCGGAGATGGAGCCGGCATCGCAGCCTCCGCGCCGCTACCCGAACCGGCCTCTGCGGCAGCGGCGGCCTCTCCATCCCCAAACAGCCACGCGCGTCGGTCCCAGTCGAAATCCCTGTATCCTCTGTCCGCAGAAATAGGCGCGACACCTCGCAAGTCCCAATCCCACTCGAGCGAGTGTTCACCGCCGGGCGTGCTTAGTCCAGCTCTAACGCCGCGTCCGTGCTGTACGTACCCGCTGCTCTCCCGATGGTCTTGCCGCTGCGTTCCCGCGTCCACACGGAGCCGAAGGCCGCGCCAAAACCTGTTCTGCGTGTAAGTCACGCCTACCTCGCTGTCGTTGCTGTCCATCAGGCCGAGCCACGACGACGAATGCGACGCTGTCGACGACGAGCGCCCAGGTTCAAGATGGTCTTCTCCACTCTGAAAGGCGCGTTTATGCGGGCGTTAGCAATGATTCAGTCGGCGCGTCGAGCTATATGCTACGTTGTTCACAAAGGCAGAGCCATGGCCAACGTACCACGCGCAACCCCTGAGCGCCACCCGCACCGTCCTCTGTCGACAAAGATACCGAGCGGCGACCCGAGACGTTGAAGGAGATCTTCTCGGTAGTACCAAACACATTATCGAGATTTGCCTGGAACTTGGCAGTCGGGCGGTAGTCGTCAAACATGGCGTTGGCGGAGAACGACAGGACCTTGTTCTCCTCCACGGTGACCAGGAGGTCGGTCTCGACCACGTTCCCACGGAACGCGCTGTCCTCTCTGTCATCTCCTTCGAGCAGAGCACCCTCAGCCCGCGACAGCGGCCGTGGCTCAACCATCGTCACGTTCACAGACTTGAAAGCGCCAGTACTCCGAAGGCCGTTCACGCCCCTCTCGAGTCCCACTAGTATCCCCGCGATCGTTCTCGCCTTCAGCGCGGCTTGCAGCTCCTTCTCAATCACTGACGGGAGCGTACGGTTATTGCCTTTGATGCGAACGGCCCTCACCCGCATCGGGGTATAGGGATCGACCTTTCCCATGGCACGACGAGGAGTTCGTGGGAAGAGCTCGGCAGAAGTTTGTTGATCTTCTTATGCGCCCAGGTCCGTGGCCAGGTTCAAGGGTTGTCGCTCTCGTCTTCGTTTCTTGGGTGACCTAGGACACCTGGGGGTGGTGGGGGTGCCTGCCACCTGGTTTTCTACCGTAAAATTTTACCTTCGTATCTGTATCTCCCTCCCTCCTCTAACCCTAATCCTAACCCTAACCCTAAAACTCTAGACTAGACCAGAACTGTAGATCAGGGATGAACAACACTTTTCAACTAAGCAAGTTCAAGTCGTCTTCATTTCAACACACGCGCACGTTGATGTTTGGTTGAGGGTTGGGTGTCTGCGACCACGTTTTCAACCACGAAGGTTCTCTACACACTCACCAGCAAGGACCGAAAACAACAACAACAACAACAACAACAACAACAATAAATTATTCGAGATTATCCCGGGATGACGTCTTCTGCTTTTGATTCTGCCAATCCTGTCCTTCGATGGACGTATGCGTTCATCAATCCCTTGCTCAACAAGGGAGCTGTCGCCAACGATGCGGCGCGCGACGCGAATCGTGCTCGGCGAGCAGCGAAGGCTGCTGCTGCCGACGGCAGCGACCCCGCGCTTGTCAAGGATCTCCAATCCAAGGCTGACGAAGCGTTGGAGTTAGCTGAGCGTCTTGCGCTTGATGACAAGGACCTTGATGTTTTGCCAGCATCTGCTCAGGTTAACGAGATAGCGAATCGTCTCGAGGAACAGTGGAAAGCTTCCGGCGGAAGCCTCCTGCTTGCTCTGATCTCGACGTTTCCGTTCGAGTTTGGCATTAGCGGATTCTTCTGCTTCCTAGAGTCGGTCACTCGCATCTTGCAGCCGGTTTTGATGGGCAGCGTCCTCACCTACATGAAAGCAGTTGCGGCGACTGCTGCAGTTCCGGTCAACTCCACTGTGACTTCAAACCAGACCGTGGCTGACGCGTCGACTTCACTGTCTTCGTCAGATCCCGCAGTGGGGTTTCTCTTCGGCGCACTCCTAGTCCTCGTTGCTCTGGCTCAGATCCCCGTGCATCACGTCCTTTATCACTACACGATGACGATGGGGTGGAAAAGCAGGAGTAAGTCTCGTGGCCTGCTTTTGCACTGACATCGCCTGCGCCCTTTTGGTGCATCTTGACTCTGTATCTCACTCACTGTATCCCCTGCTTCCCGAAATCCACCCTCTGCAGTGGCACTCACTGCGCTTGTCCACCGCAAACTGCTCAAGGCACATTCAGCTAGCCTCGCCTCGGAAGCCAGCGGAAAGATAATCAACCTTGTATCAGCTGACATGGGCAAGTTTGACAAGTTTTTCCCTCGTCTCCACTTTGGCTGGGCTGCGCCTATCGACTTCCTCGTCGTTGGTATCCTCATGATTCAGCGCGTAGGACTCCTCGCCGCCGCTGCAGGTATCGGCATCGTCTTCATCACCATGCCAGTTCAGATCTATCTCGGTGGGCGCTTTGCGAGCCAGCGTCGCATCACAGCTGGCTGGCAGGACAAGCGAGTGAGGATGATTCGAGAGGTCTTTGCCGGAATCCTTACTGTCAAATCTGCAGGCTGGGAGAAGGGCCTCGGCAGGGAGGTTGGGAATCTAAGGCAAAAAGAGGAGGGCTCCATTTTGACCAGCATGACGATGAAGTCTTTCGGGTACACCCTTTCTTTCTCCATCCCCTATATTTCATCAGCCATGACCATAGGCGTATTTTGGGCTACCGGCGGATCTTTGGACGTGGCAAACATATTCTCCACAATCGCACTGATACATGTGCTCAAGGTCTCAATGGGAAAGAGGTGAGTCTGCCTTCAAAAGACCAAGCGTAATGATACTTGCAATACAGGCACTCACCAGCAACAACAACGAACTGCTCTCAGCCTCGTCAACTTCATTGAAGCCTTTCCCGAGTTTTTGATTGCGATCAGCCGACTCCAGTCATTTCTTGAGCTCCGAGAACGTGAACCCAAGCTCGACACGTTGTCCAAATCCGCTCGCGGAATCGTGGCAACTGGCCCTGCGTCCTTTACATGGGATTCATCTGTGTCTTCTATGGCAGCGATCTCTGGCATCGATTTCAAGGTAACCCCAGGCGAAATTTGCATCGTCAAGGGTGCGACAGGATCAGGCAAAACGACTCTGCTTTCAGCAATTATGGGTGAGCTGGATCGGCTAGAGGGGAACCTCTCTGTCTCAGGAAAGGTTGCGTATATGGGGCAACGTCCATGGATTCGAGCCGCGACTGTCAGGGACAATATTGTCTGGAATGAGGACTTTGACGACGCGTGGTACCGCACAGTTGTCGACGCCTGCTCACTGCTCTCTGACTTTGAGACGCTTCCCAATGGCGACGAAACGCTAGTCGGCGATCGTGGCCTTAACTTGAGCGGCGGCCAGAAAGCTCGAATCTCGCTCGCCCGACTAGTCTACTCAAAGCCAGAGGTCGCTCTTCTCGACGACCCGCTCTCTGCGGTCGATCCAAAGGTCAGCACGGCACTCTTTTCGAACGCGATCCGCGGCCTTCTGAGAAAAAGCAACACCGCGGTGGTCCTCGTTACACACAATGTCAACTACTTTACTTCTTGCGATACGCTGATTACCATGGCCTCCTCTGCTCACGGAGTGTGCCGAATGGCGTCGGTAGAGAACCCTACCAATGAATACGCTGCCGGTAATGAAGGCGAAGTCGAGCAGAAGGGTGAGGAGGTGGCACAGACGACCACAGCAAGTGTGACTCCAGCCTCAGTCGATGCCGTGGTTGTGGCCATGGATGGCAATGCAAAGAAAGCAGAGAAAAAGAGTGCGCCCCAAGGTCACAAGGAAGAGAAGGAGATGGGCGAGGTTTCGTGGCAGACATACAGTCGATACTTTGAAGCCGGTGGGATGTTGTCGTCGGCTTTGGTCTTGTTTCTCTTTGTTAGCAGTCAAGCAGTGGCAGTCTCAACCGATATTTGGCTCAAGGGATGGGCCGAAACGACAGACCAGAGTTCCACATCGTACTTTTACGTCTTTCTTGGCCTTACCGGAGTGGTTATCGTTCTTGGTGCTATCCGCGCCGTCTTTTTCTTCCGTGTCGCGCTAAGCGCGTCTACAACCCTGCACAAGGCAGCTTACTCGCGTGTTGTTGGCTCTCCTATGTCTTTCTTTGGGCGGCCGCTGGGTCAAATCCTAAATAAGTTCTCGTCAGACATGAGTAACATTGACGAGGTCCTTCCAATCGTCGCCTGCGACTGCGCCAACTCGTTCTTCCTCTGCGTAGCATCGGCTATCGTGGCTGTCATCACTCTTTGTCTCACGTCCATTGCGGCTGCAGCGATCGTTGTCTGTGTGCTAGCTGGACTCACGCTTGCTCTGGTCAGGGTGCGAGCGCATTTTCTCTCTTCGAGCCGCGAGCTCAAGAGGATGGAGGCTATCACAAAGTCACCAATCTTTGGTAGATTCGGCGAGAATCTTGCCGGAGTTCAGGTCGTACGTGCCTTCGGTTGCGAGGATGAGGAGAACGCAAACTTTGAAAAACTTATTGCATGCAACGGGCGGGCATGGTGGAACTGGCTCCTCGTTAATCGTTGGGTCGGGTTCAGGCTAGACTCAATCTCGACCGCACTGCTCGCGCTTGTCGTCTTTCTCGGGGTAGCCTTTGCTGCATACGGAGCCGCCGTCGATGTCGGGATGTTGGGCGTCGCGCTGACATACGTAATCCAGCTTTCAGGAATGTTTCAGGTGCGGTCTTTGCAACCTATCTGCCTCAAGCGCACTTGCTAATCCGTTCGAAACTCAACATCTCCAACACACTTCAACAGTACATGATACGTCTCTCCGCCCAGGTAGAAGTCATGATGACCTCTGCAGAGCGCATCTCGTACTACGCCAGCGAACTCGAGCAGGAAGAGGAACAGGAATTGAAAGAGGAGGCGCCGCGTGTTGATGTCCCGAGCGCAGCGGTTGTTCAGAATGCTGACGGGGGCACGTGGAAACCGTCCGAGGGCGCGATTGTGGCTAAGAATCTTTCGGTACGCTACGGCAAGGGCCAGTTGCCTGTCCTCCGTAACGTCAGCTTCGCGATCAAGGGTGGATCCAAGGTTGGCATTATCGGGCGCACAGGTTCGGGAAAGTCCTCACTAGTCCTTGCGCTGCTCCGGCTCAACGAGATCTGCGGTGGCAGCCTGGAGATTGACGGACAAGACACGTTCGGAGTTCCTCTGGACCAGCTCCGGCCGAGCGTGGCGTTCATACCTCAGCAAGCCGACCTTTTCACCGGCTCGCTTCGGTTCAACCTGGACCCGATGTCAAAGCACACCGACGCGCAGCTTTGGGAAGCCCTCCGCGCCGCACGTTTTTCCGAGGCTGTGAAGTCCAGTAAGGACGGGCTGGACATGGAAATCCGTGAGGGTGGAGCAAACCTCTCTGCAGGCCAGCGGCAATGCGTAAGCATGGCCAGGGCGACGCTTGCCGCTTGCGAGATTTGTGTTCTTGATGAGGCGACGGCCAACGTGAGTTCAGACAATCGAAATTGACGTATGACCCCTCATCCCGATTACCTAAGCCCTAACTCTAACCCTTATAATGCAGATTGATTATGAAACAGACAGCGCGGTGCAGGATATGCTTCGCTCGCATCCCTCTTTTGTTGGCAAGACGCTCGTGGTCATTGCTCATCGCATCGCCACCATTGAAGACTCAGACATAATCGTAGTGCTCGACCAGGGCGAAGTGGCAGAGATTGGCACGCCGCAGGACCTGCTCAAGAAAGCAGACGGGCTCTTTTCCAAGATGGTGAAAGCTAAGGAGCGAGAGGAAGAGAGCACGGGACAATAAGAAACAATGTTTGACGAAAGCACCCTTTCGGCGCTCAACTGTTTGCAGTTGCATACGAGTCACTTCTTTCCCTCTTTGCGTCTATCGTATATAGCTCTGACTGCAAGACCTGTCAGCACAACCGCACAAAGCACCGCAGCGACCGTAGCATGTAATAGGGATTTATCATCGGTTTCTTCGCTCTCCGTGCCTTGCTCCCAGTCACGCAAAAGATCGTGGTCGCTGGTCATTCACTCCTCGACCTCTATTCGACTTCAGGCGAGACTCAACTCTTGACCGCACTCCTCACGCTGCAGCTACGGTTGCCTTAAGTTGTGATCGTTCAAAGAACACTATGGATTGAATTTGTCTGCTTGCGTCACAAATCCTAAGAACCGTCGATTTCATTGCATAAGCCTTTTGTTTGGCACCAAAAAATATTTTAACTGTGAGGGTGAAATTGGAGGAACCCAACCACAACGCGATGTCAGCGCTCGACACGGCACTTTCTGTATTGCACGCCACAGAGAATTCCTTCACGAGAATAACCGGCATTGCAGAAGGGACAGAGGTTGGAAATCTTGAACCTGCTTTCGTCGCGTGGTATGTCTTCACCAACACTCTTATGGCGTGGTCGACGGTCAAATTTTGCACGCCTTTCGGGAGCCCGATCCTCACAGTCGTGAGCACTGCGATCGCCCTACTCGGTCTTCTTACCGGGCTTTACGACCACCTCAACTGCATGTTCACATCCGACCTCTTTCGGTTTGATTATCCAAGTGCTGGGGCGCTCTCCCACGAGCATGTCGGGTTTGCGCCATTGTTTCCAGTCGTCGGTGTTATCACGACACTCGTGCCGTATCTATACGCTTGCATTTTCCTACTCTACGCGACGGTATCGCAGCGCTCTCCAGTGCGTTTCTTCCAGTTTGTGCTAGCTGTTTTCGGCTTCCTCTGGTTTGGCATCTTCGAGGAGGCAGAGCACGTGAAGAACGAGTCGATGCGACGTGATCCTCAAGCCAACTTGCTCGTAGGTCCAGAGCACACCAACTGAATTGCATTGGACTCGAGAATAACCGAGCGCCCCACCTCCTCTCCCCGCACGCGTGTGCAGTGCAAAGATCTACGCGGCCACCTTCTTCATGCTTTGCTCACGCATCTGCTGGGATCATTTACCATGCTCTTCGCGGCCATGGCAATGGAGAAGCGGGCGGTGAAGGGGAAGGATAAGGATAAGGCGGCCTGATGGGTGTAGTTCGTAAGTTGCGACTAAATTGTAGTTGGACCCACCCCACTCCTCCTCTCTCTTTTCAGGAGCCCTCTCTCCTCGCCGTCGCCACGCTCCAAATGCGGTCATATATTTTTTCTCCTTGCCATTAATCGCTAAGACAATGTGGCATCGCCGCATTGCAGTGTGTTTTTCGTCCTCGCTTGCCCTTATTGGGGCTGTCGCGTCCTGTTCTGGTAAAGAGCATCGTCGTTGTCGGCGAAGACCAATAATCCTGTTCACTGACTTGGACGGAACATTAGTCGACCACCACTGTGACACGGAAGAAGATGTGGCAAAGAGGCGTGCTTTTCATGAGTACTGGGACCGCGTTGAGAGGCCATTAGGCTCAGTGCTGGTTTACAACACTGCTAGGTAAGTGGTGCAACTCTCTCTCTGTCTCCATTTTGTGCCTGCGCCTGCGTCTCACTCGAGTTAACGTCCAGGTGTGTGACGAGTTTTGAAGACCTTCGGGATGCAAAAAGCCTGCGCGAACCAGATGTGCTGATCGTTGGGGAGGGCACCAGGATCTCATCGAACGGGAAAGTCGACAGGGACTGGCACGAGCGTTTGTTGTCGGTGTGGTGGGGTAGCGGGTTGCGTTCTCGAGTCGTTGCCGCGTTGGAGCCGCTGGACGAGCAGCATATCGCTGCTCTCAACGACAGAGAGAACGCGCCTCCTCTCGGCGAGCCTCGCTTTGCCATCACGCTTCAGTGTTCGGAGGCCGCTGCGGTGGAGCTTGCAGAGCGGCTGGAGGAGTCTCTGAACGCGAGCGAGGGGGAGGACAGGGTCCAAGTCATCGCGAGGTGTGTGTTGGATCGGATTTCTTCCTCATCTTGGAGTTGAATCAGAGGGGCCTCTGGTTGAATCGTCAACCATCTGTATAATCACCAGTCACCAACCACTAATCCCCTCACGCGAACGACAAACCATAGACCTGCATGGGGACCAGAGCCCAAGCCGTACCTGATCACCGCGCTCCCGGCGTGCGTCTCGAAGGGTCTATCCGCAAAGCGAGTCGCCACCAACCTCGGGTTCCCAAACGAGGTGAGATGCTGAAAACCATTCTATGTGCACTGCAACGCACGCTGTACTTAACACCACTCAACTTTACGCAACGGGAGCTCTGCGTGTGCGCGGGAGATACGCTCGGAGACGCTCCTTTCCTCACCGATGCCGCTGGGCCAGGAGAGACCCCCATGCGCTTCATCTGCGTTGGCAACGCTTCCCCGCAACTCAAGGAGCTCTGTCGCGGTTCTTACGACGACGGCCGCTGCATATTCCCTGAACTCTCCGCTGCCGGCGCTTTGGTCGAGGGTCTCGTGCGGGTGAGAGCAGAGCTCGACGAAGCGGCGTCTTCGGATCTCACGTCAGGCTCCCTTGTCGGCTTCCTCGTCGGCGCGGGCGGCGGAAAGATTTCGCAGACAGCGGCGGCGACGGATGGTCTCTGGCTGCGCTGGGGAAAGGCGCACTCAGCGTTGCGCAGCGCGTTGGAGGAGGCCGTAGATGGGATCGGCGGGCGAGCGTGAAGGGCCATGACCTCAAATCCAGCGACGAGGGAGGGGTCCGCTTACGTAATTGACTCTCTCTCTTTTTTCTTTTTTCTCCTTTTTCCCGCAAACTAGCGAACGCAAACGATGCCCAGTTCATCCAGGTGCAGAGGAGCCCAGCCAAGCTCGGACAAGTGCCGAGCCGGCGGAAATTGCACCCAACAAATTATCTGGACTTTCGGTTGGACTTTCTATGATCTGCTTCTTTATTAAGCTTCCCTTCCTCTATATCCAGCGTACCAAACCGAACACATGACGGAAGAAGCTCCTTCTCTCTCTCTCTCTCACACACACACACACACACACACACACACACACACACATCTACTCACAACTCCAGCTACGTACACAAAGCATCCGATCAATATAAAAAGTCAGTGCTAAAGATACCTTCGAGACAATCTAGGCACTTTTTAGAGTAACCACCAATGGCTCGGGTCCAACACGTCAAGGTCTTTGTGCTTTCCACGGTCGCAGTCCTTCTATTTTCGTCTTTAGCACGCCTAAGCTCGGCCGCGCAAGACGCTGATCTCACAGCCTCGCTGATAGCGACGGCGCTCTCTTTTGCTCCCACAAATTATCTCCAATCCTTTATCAAGAACGCCAGTACTAGCAAGCTCGGTCCACCCTGCTTTAGGAAAAATCTTCTCAAGTAAGAGTGGTTTGTTTGCTTTGTTGTTTGATGTTGTTGTGTTGGGGGAGAAGGAAACTCACTCTTCTCTGTTCATCACAGTGTCAACAACGGGCCTACCCCATTTCTCCCTAATTCTGGGGGCCAAGGAACTGGCGCCGTCGGGGGACTGAGGACGGGAAAAACTCCCGATGTGGATGTTGCGCAAGAGTTCAAGAACCTCGGGGTCCGTCTCATTTCTCTCTCGTCTCTATATTCCTTCTATTTCTCACGAATAGCAAATACGTCTCTCCCGATCTCCGTGCCTGTGTGTGTCACAGGTCCAGGCAGTTCGACCAGACGACCTCGGAGGACCGTTCGACATTCAGTGCATGTTTCCAGTGGCGAACCTTTCAAACATCCCCGATCCGAGGCTGGACTCGAACTGGAATTGGACGCAATCGGATCTCTACTTCGAGAATCTTCTTCAAAACGGAATAGCCCCGTTCCTTAAGCTTGGTGTCATGCAATGGGTTTCGGGAAAACTAGCTGGTCTATCCTACCAGAACTTTGACGGCAACGATCCAGTGTACGTCGTTCCAAGACGGCCGTATCCGCCGGCCTATGGCTGCAATCAGGTGCGTAACTGTAGTACACGTATTTGTGAAGAATACACGCACGTGTGAGTGGTAAAACTCTGACGCCTCTCCTGGTTCGCACTCTCTTGCCGCACCCGCACAAATATAAGTGGCCAGCAATCTCGCCGGTCATGGTCGCGATCGGAACGGAGCTTATCGTCAAGATCGCCGAACGCTATAACAATGAGAGCATGTGGAAGACCAAAGTGCCGTCGCTCCGTGGCCCACCTCTACTTCAAAGCACCTGGGCTCCGGAGAAAAGGAACCAAAGCTTCGACACTGGATGTGGAGAAGAGGCACCCTTTGCTGGGATTGAGATCCCCAACGAGTGGAATACGCTGACGTGTGGCCCTCCCTACAATCCCGACAAGACAGCCGATCTCTCCGACCCTGCTGTTTTTGCAGAGCAGTGCGGTGGTCGGCCATACACGTGGGGCTCGAGGTATTGGGATGGTAGTCCAGAGCAAGCGTGGGGCGTCATCGCTAACGCGACGGCCGCACTGAAGGCCAATCCTTTGCTTAAAGGCGTGATGGTCGGCGGGCCAGCCCTGGACTCCGAGATGAATGGTAACCAGAATGCAAAGGTGAGATCGAGAGTGAAAGAGAGAGAAGTCGAAAAGAGGCCTCTCAACTAACAATCAGCTGGTTTGCACGTCCCCACGTGGCGCTCCTCGCATGCACGTGCTCGTTTCCACAGCTGTGGCCCTTCTTCAACGACTGGGTCCGAGGCATGGTGCAAACGTACATTGACACTCCGGGCGCGAGGCCTGACTTCTGGAGCGTGCACTTCTACACCAGCGACACCGTTGGCGTCGGCTCTGTTGCCTTTAACATCGCCTGGGCCACCTCGTTCCTTGCCGGGACGCCGCTTCAAGGCCTTCCTCTTGTTGTGTCTGAGTGGAACGTTCAATTTGGGAACATCGGCACTTCACTACAGGCTACAGCTAACGGTGGCATTCTCAACTCGGTACACCTTGCCGCGATGCAAAAGCTCGACGTCGCTGCAGCCTTCCTCTATACGGGTGTGGATGGCCCCTTCGTGCCGTACAACCCCCTGGCTTACCCGCTCAATTGCCAAGCAGAGTACGCCGCCGAAGACGGTTTGACCAACACGAGCGACCCTTCCAGATTTACTTTCACTGGAAAGTGGGCAGACTTTGACTGCACTACGGGTGCGGGACAGATCATGAACTTCGGGCCGAGTGGCATGGGTGCTCTGTACGCCGATGGGGCACGTAAGCCGATGGCAGCAACCCAGCAGATATGGACAGACTTCGCTGGGCGTTTTGCACTCCCCACTACCTACGACAACATCACCGATGACATCTTTGGAAGCATCTCCGGAAAACGAATGGCGGCGAGCAACGGCATTGCTGCTGTCCTCGCCGACGATGGCAGAGAGTGTATTCAGCGCGCGAGGAAAACGAAGAAAGAGAAGAAAGACAACGCTGAGGTAGAGAAAGGGGGAAACCGTGACAGCAAACGCAAATACCCAGCGGGCCCGCGCCAGCTCGTCAACATCATGGTCGCGCAGTACGAGAAGCTCAATCCGGACGCCGAGATCAGTAAGGAAATGAGCGTCGGCCTGAAGCCCTTCCTCAACGGTTTGGAGGCTTTCATCCCCATCCTAAAGAAGGCCAGAAAAATCTCTCAGAGCCACGTCAACTGGAAGCCCGCGAAGCTCCACAAGCTCGAGGTGCTGCAGCAGAAGCCAAGAGGCTGGACAGAAGACTTTGCGCTGCCCATCAATATCAATACTACGGAAACTAATGTGCAGTTAACAGGGTTCCTCGACCGCACCGAAGCAGCTAGGGTTATGTCCAAAATCAACATGACCGCGTTTCTGATTGGCGGCTTCAACAAGAAAAATGGCGCCTGCTCCAAGAGAGCCGGAAAGGAGAGTCTCGCTGCGTGCGATGAAAGAGGAGGCCTCGCCGGGACGAGGACTAGCATCAACGAAATCGCCCGGCTGAGCGCGGGGGAGGGTGGAACACCCCCTCTATACCTCTTCTCGTTCCAGATGTGAGTCTTGGGCAGCTTAGCTCCGAACCCGCTTGTGTCGTGAACGCTGTAGACTCACTGGGTGGCATTATTTTCCCGCTCCTACATTATTTGCTCTCCTACTCACGTGCATCAAACAGAGAGATTCCTGGCCTCTGCGATGCACTGGCCGAGACTTTCCCTGCTCAGTTTGCATGATGAATTGAGGCAAGCAAGGCAGGCGCCCCCGCTGAGGGTGAAACATTTGACCGGCACTGTGGTAGATGTGTGTTTAACTTAATACATACTATAGTGCAAGTCGAGTGCTGTGGGAAAATATCTTATTGTTATTTAAGCTCGTGGTCTCCTGGACCTCGACCTCCGCCCACGTGCGCCACCTGCCACCGTCGCAGCCAACGCCGCGGCATGCTCTTCCGCTGTCGCTGTTGCAGCGTCGTTCTCCTTGCCAGAGGACTGCGACCTCGACCTCGCGCGCGCAGACTTGCTCTTGCTCGCGCCGCGCTTCAGCTTCGACACCGCCTTGAGCTTGGGGCCCGGGATGCGGCTCGAGAGAGCGCGGGACTGCCGTCCGCTGCCGCCGCTGCTGTTTTCCTTTTGCGCCTCTTTCTGGCCATCCGCACATTCTTCCTCTTCTCCTTCTTCGTCTTCCTCCCTCTTCATCGTGCCGGTCACTTCGACTGGTGCGGACGCGGAGCGACGTAGAGAGGTCGCAGGGAACGGCTGCTTCCCTACAACTTCCTCGCCTTCCTCCGCCTCGTAGTTATGCTCTGATGCCTCGCCGCATGAGTTCTCGCCCTCCTGCCCCGAGCTATGCGTGGCAGTTTCCTCTACTTTCTCATCGACCTCTTCCACCAATTTTGCAGCACTTCCGGCCTCCCCGGCCGCGACGACGGCAGCGGCGGCAGCAGCAGCAGCAGTCTCCGCACGTGACCTATGCTCCTCCTGCTCTTGCGCAGACCAACGAGCACGCGAGTGCACGCGCGACCGCCAGGACTCTATGGTTGCAAGCTCTGGGACAGTTGCTGCACCCCCCTTCTTGCTCTCGGTCTCCTTCTCGCTATCCCTATCCTGCTCTTTGTCGCCCTTGCCCGTATCTACACCATCATCGTCATCAGCGGCGGCGGCAGCAGCAGCAGACGCAGCGGCGCCAACCGAAGGACCGAGCATCACGAGGGAATCCATGGCCGCGTTCAGCTCCGAGGAGAACATCTCGCGCGGCCTCTTCACCGGAGTGGACCCAGTTGGCGCGCAAAGGTCGATGCTTCCGACGTGACGCGCGACGGCGCCGCGCAGCCTCATCGACACGAGTTCCTCATGCTCCGAAACGAAGGCGGCGGAGGCATCAGACACTGCAGCCGCGGTGACAGCGGCGGCGGTGGAAGCGTCCGTTGCTGCTGCAGCCCTGGCGGTGGCAGCGGCCGCAGCGGAACACAGTTCTGACGCAGCCGCCAGCGCTGCCGACTCGTCGGCGATCCGAGCGCGGAGAGACGCCCTCGCGCCCTCTGCAGCAGCTCTCGCCTTGCCGCCGCCTCCGGTAGCGTAAAACGCGGCGAACAGCTGCTTCGTGTCGTCCTCAGCTTCTGCTGCAGCACGGGACATGCTCGCGGCTGCGTCGCCAGCGGTGGCGGCATGCGCCAGCATCGACTCCGCCTCTTCCTGCGCAGCCGCGCGCTCCTCCGCCTCGAACGCGACCATCATCTCGTTCATTGCCGCTGCAAGGCGTTCGCGCCGCTGCTGCGCTCTCAACGCGGCTCTCTCCGCCGCTCCGCCGGCCCTCTCCCGCGCCGCCTGCACCGCCTTTGCCGCCGCCGCCGCCAAGGGCTCGCCGTGCTCGGAGCAGAGCGAGCGGAAGGCAGCGCCGACCCTTTCTGCGAATGCCTGCGCCGCGGCGTCTGCTTCAGTTCCCGCGACCTCTATGTCTCGAGACCATTGGAGCGCTGCGGACACTTGGGCGCGTGCGGCAGCTGAGGCAGCCGCTGCGCACCGCTCGGCCGCTTTAGCTGCTTCTGCTGCCGCCGCCGCTGTTGCTTCTGCTGGCGATGCACTCTCCTGCTGCGTTGAATCAGTCTTGGTTCCCGTCGCCGCCGCGGCCGCCGCCCTCGCCTCTCTTGCCGCCTCCTCCGCCTCTCTCGCCGCCAGTCGGAGCGCCTTGGCGTCGTCTTCGCGCGCGCGCGCTGCCGCCGCCGCCGCCGACCTTACGGCGCCGCAGAACTCACGAGCGCAGCGCAGGGCGTCGGCCTCGGCGAGCCTGTGGCAAGGCAAGGGATGGGGACGAGCGCGGGGTGGTGAGACGGGGAACAGATCAAAAGGATAGCGAGGTAGCGAAAAGACACGAAGAAGATGAAGGAGAAGCGGGAGAGGTGTCTCACCTCGTGGCGTCGGTCAACGTGCGCGCCGCAGTTGCGTTCTTCCTTGCGGCAGCCTCGCGCCTCTCCTCCTTCTTGCGCAATCCACGGGCCTCGGCTGCAAGGTCGGTGGTCTCCTGTAAGGATGGATGCGCAGGTGAGGATCAGGCGAGATTGGCAGATGGATGCACGGACAAGTGAAGCAAGTGGTGGATGGATGGATGGATGAATAGATAGATGGATGAATAGATAGATGGATGGATAGATAGATGGATAGATGAATAGATAGATGGATAGATGGATAGATGGGTAGATAGATAGATAGATAGAGGCACGCACCTCTCTGAAGAGGGAGAGGAGGGCCCGGCACTGCTCCTCTCTCTTCTTGATTTCCGTCTCCATCGTCTTCGCGCTGGTCTTGCCCTCCTCCGCCTCTCGCTTCAGCTCGCCGTACTGCTCGAGCGGAAGGAACACGCCGTCCTGGGGGAGATTGATAGAGATAGGAGAAAAAAAGACAAACAAGGAAGAGATGAGAGGTGGCGGATAAAAGACGAGTAACGAGAGACGAGAAACGAAAAGGGCGAAAACAAAGAAAGAAAAACAAAGAAAAAAAGAAAGAAACGACGATGCCACGCACCTTTTCCCTCGCGCACTGCAGCTCGGCGCGCAGCCTCTCGATCTCCATCGTATATTCCCTGATAAGCGCTCGCTTCGTGAGCCTCTGATTGACTTCGGGCTTGTTTCGGATGTCCTTCGCGCGGCAGGCGTAGTCGAGAGTAGACAGCGTTTCCTCTAGCGCGCCCGCTGCTGGCGTGACGGTGGCCACGATGCACGTCTTCGCCCTGCCGCCGAGTGACTCGCGCAACAGCCTGTGTGTGTGGGGCACAGGCACGCGGTGTGAGAGAAAAACAAACAAACAAACAAACAAACAAACAAAGGGGGGAGAAGGATGAGAGGACATAAGGGACACACACACACACACACACACACAGAGTGTATGTGTATGTGTATGTGTATGTTTATGTGTATGTGAGTGTGAGGGAGATGTGACTGACCTTGTAAGCTTAGAGTCGCGGTAGGGCACGTGAGGGTGCCGTTCGACGAGGGCTGTAATGACGCGACCAAGGGTGAGCAAAGACTGGTTAATGTTCCCAGCCTCCCTCTTCCTCGCCTTGACCTTGTTGGCGCCGCTGCGTCCAACGCACTCGGACCCCGCAAGGTCGACGAGGTTGAGCCGGCCGACCTTGAGCAGATCCTCTCCTGAGCGATTAAGAAATAATAAATACGATAAATGAATGAGATGCGAATGTGATAGAACCGACAGAGAGATGAGACACGCAGATACACAGAGACATGAACAAATGAACAAAACAAAGAGGCACGGAAAGTCGCAGCCATTGGTTTTCAAGCTCACCGGCAGCGGTCGTCTCCTTGGTGTGGATGATCAACGTGAAGACGGAGTGTGATCTCGAGCTGTTCTTGTTCAGCAGCGTCTCGCTCGTTCGGCGCTTGCGAAGCGCACGGTCGAGAATAGCGAAGATGTCGGCAGGGTCGTTGACGAGGGCCTCCTCCAGATTCTGGCAAATGATGCCCTTGCGGGGATCCTCGCACAGGCGCAGGCGTTTCGAGCTCCCGGCGGCGCTCAACGCGTTGCGCTTCTTGCGCTCCTCGGCGGCGAAGCGGGTCTGGCCGACGCGTGAGGAGGAGGAGGAGGAGGAGGAGGAGGAGGATGAAGAAGATGACGATGACAACGACGACGAAGAAGAGTCGTCTCCGCCCTCACCGTCCTCGTCGAGCTCGCCGGAAAGGAGATCTTCCAACACTTCGTTGTAGATCTCGAGAAAGGATATCCGCACGCTGAACTCGGTGCCGGAAGCCGTTAGACGCTCGAAGATGTGCTCCACCGACCGAGGGATGATTCCGGCGCGCTCGCCGCGCTGCTCAGAATTCAGAAAGTCGCCTTCCATGGTGTAGGTCTTTCCTGTTCCCGTCTGCCCGTAGGCGAAGACGGTGCAGTTGAAACCCTGCACAAAGAAAGAGACAGCGGAGGAAGCCAGCACGTGAGTGTGTGGCAAAGAGCACTACCGATCCTGTCAACCTTATCCGCCCAACTCAACCTTTGCCGCCTTCCACTCCACTTACGTTGAGCACCTCTTCGACCATGGGCTGCACCACAGCATCGTACACTTCGCGCTGGGACGCAGTGTCCGTGAAAACCTTGTCAAAGGTAAAGGTCTTCTTTGAGCTCTTGCTGCTACTGCCGTTGCCGAAGACATCGACGCTGCGACGGTCTGCATCGAGCTGAACGACGCTGCGCTCGCCGTCAGAACGCTCCTTGCCGTTCAGAGGACGGCACCGGCACACAACCTGCACACGGCTGACACCCGACTCGCTAGAGTCGCCCTTGCCAATTCCATTGCCTCCCGCCGAGGAGGACGAACCGCGTTTTGTTCGCATCGCCTCGAGCTTCGCTGCGTTGGGGGTCCAGGTCGCGATTCTCGATCGCTACTTTTTTCGTCTTTTCTCTTGAGGGAGATGCCGCTATACCGCTGTGCCCGAGAAAGCGCAGAAGGCTCCTTAGACTATTGCCCGTAGTTAGGGGTCGCGCTTGGGAAGCGAAACGTAGCTATGATATGTTTGGCCGCGAGTTGGCCGTCGGTAGTCAGCGGCGAGTCGGGTTGCCGTTTCGCTTTTTCGCGAAATCGCACTTTTTCCCTCACACACGGACGACCCTCATAAGAACAATTTTGAATTGAAGTGAAGGTGTATATCCCCTTCAAGATCCTCAAAAGAGTGAAACCCTCTGGTGAAACCCGGAAAACAAACGAAGTTACAATACTTTTGTTGTGGAATATTTGCTGTTGTTGGCTCCGCGTTCTCTATCCCCCCTGCAATCTTCGGTCTATTCGAGTTCGTCATCAGCGTCTCGCTCTTGCTGATGCTGCTGATGGGAATGCGCCACCACACGCTCATGTTCTTGTTCTTGTTCTTGTTCTTGTTCTTGTTCTTGTTCATATTCTTGTTCTTGTTCTTGTTCATGGTGGTCGTGTGCGCCGTCTCCTTTTGCCCACGGAGCGTAAACAGCATCTATACGGAAGACATACGTTGTTGTGAGACTCCATACTCATCATTGAGCAAATCTACTTCCCAAACTCACAGATGATATATCCAATGGTCATGAGCACGGCCCAAAACCCCTCCCACAGCACTGGGTCGTGTTCCGCCCAGACCTCTAGGTATCCATCCCACGCTTCTTCCCAAGCAAACCCGACACAGAGACTTATAGCAAGGACGAAGAGCTTGTTCCTCTCCATCTTCATTTTCATCTTGCGCGCTTTCACTTTAAGAGAACGTTCGCGTGACCTCTCCAACTTGCGGCGTCCACGGAAGCCACCACGAAGTTTCTCATCAGTCGCGGTTGCTGTTTCTACCTCGTTTTCTCCGTCTCCAAGTTCGGCGTAGCCGAGCATTTCATCGTGCTCCTGTTTCAGTTCCTCGTCTTTCCCGAGAGAGGATGCGAGAAGAGCGATGCCGGCCACAGAATCTATGCATAGCGAATGAGTTTGGTCCTTATGCGTATCTACTGAATAAATCAAGAAACTGAGAGCCTGTGTGCCGACCAAAAACCTTACACATAATGCAGATTAGCGCGTTTGTAACTGCCCTGTCGACGACGAGCCATGAGCTTGACGCCCGATTGACTTGTAGTCTGATGATGTAGTACAAAATCCACCCACAAAACATGCCAAGTGTGTTCTTGGTGAGCTCACACACCGTGTGGCAGAACGCCACATACAAGTTGATGGCATGATCCTCTTTGCCGCTTCTCTCCTTCTCTTCCTCCTCGTGTAGCTTCTCGATATGGTTCTGCAGCGTTATGCACTAGCGGAGGAAGAAATCAATAGATAGTTCAAGTGAGATATACCGAGCAATTTGCAGAACTTACCAGCTTGGCACAAACACCGATGGCAATCAGAAATACAACCCAACTCAACCATGGATCGAGCCCAGGTACCGTCGGATTCGTCGAGTTACCAGAAGAGTTGGTTACCCAGGGTGAGGATGGCGAAGGCGCAGTAGATATCATGGCTGTCAAGCTCATATGAGGTGGGGCAACGGGTGGTCCAGATGGATGGCTAGCATGACCACCACCAATCTACAGAAGCACGGATCACAGAAGAGGGAGAAGTTGTCAGTCGCTAGCGTCTTAGCTTGGATGATCACAACTCTAGCATGCCCAAACTTGGCTCACTCCACTATCCTCAGCGTCTTTGGCAGGGAGGCCAGAAACCCCATACAAGCTCGGCTTCCCTTCATCTCCAAAGAGCAAGTGAACAAGCGCAAGATTGAGACCAAATCCGCACGCGAGAGCTGTACCGTCCATTTCTGTCTCGTGGAGCTGCATATTTTTGAATTAGTTGCACAGACTTCACAGTATACGCCAAAAGAATATGAAGACCGTGGTGAAACGACACTGACGATATGCTCAAACGGCGTGCCGTCGACGTGATTGTATGAGCGCAACATTCTCGAAGAGAAGAGGATGCAGGTAAACATCACGAGAGCAACAAGTGCCGTGGCAAAGGTCCCATATCCGTGAGCACTTTCAAAGAGGTCGACAGCGGCAAGGCTTTAGGGAAAAGAACGCGTAAGTAAAGTTGATAGCTAAAGAGGCACTCGAAGGTTTATGAAAGGAACCCAACTCACGCCACCACCGCGTTTTTGAACTGGAAGCCGAGGAGCTCTTGCAAAGCAAGCCGACGGTCATCGCGCACTTCGGTAAAATACAGGATGAACGAAACGAATATGTCTTCGCGAAACGTATAATTTGCGTTAGTTTGGGTTGGTCTTGTGCATTCCCGAAGATCGCAAACGTGAACGCACACAGACACACGCTCCAGAAGGACGCGATGAAGAATTTGACAGTGTCGCTTGACTCCTCGACTGCATCCCAGTGTTCGAGTACGGACAGAAACCAAGCAGACCAAGAGCAAGCAACAAATATAGCAATGCATCCGTTGACAAGCTTTTTGAAGGATATGTAGCACCGCTCAAGGTACGAGTGTTCGGCCTCCATGAGAATTGGGTCCTGTGCACACTATTCCGATTTTTCCCTACAGCCTGAGTTCTGAATTATTATTTCTTTATTTCCAGGCATCCCGCTTAATTTAAGTGGGGCGCGCTATATTAGGGTTCAGCATGACTAGCGGGAATAGCGGGGTAAAGCGACAAGCAAGGACACGCTCGCTCTCCCGAAAAAGAAACAGACCTTCGTCGATCTGCGTCGTGGGCGCTTCGTACAGCGGCCTTGTCCTCGCGAGAACCTTGCACTACCTGTATCCCGGAAAGTTTAACATCAGACTACTGGAGAGGAGACGGGTCGATAATCTGTGCGAGATCAACGGCTCGATCAACTTCTTTTGGGCGAAAGAAACTCTTTCCACGGTTGGCCTGGGAAAAGTTCAGCGATCGCTCCCCGCTCCAGACGCTTCAGAAGGGCGAACTGACAAAAGTCTATTGCTGACGGCGCTGGCTTCTAGTCTCCCTCGTGGTTCCGTCGTGTATGGTACGCGGGTTGTGGATGTGCACGAGGGAAGCTCTGGTGTCAACTGCTGCGTTGTCTGGGAACGTGGAACAGGGGACGAGGCGGAGCGGGAAAGTGCAGAGTTCGATATGGTTGTCGCGGCAGACGGGTTGACTTCGACCTGCCGCACGCTAATGATGGCCATGCATGATCATGCGAGTGCGGGGAAGCCTCGGCCTCCTTGTTTGCTGATTGGTGACGCGGCAAGGCCGTTTGGTAGAGAACTTTTCTGCAGCTTTGATCGTATCCGTAGGGGCGCCTCCGATGCTATGGTGGAATCGATCGAGATTGGAAAGGCGCTCGGAGAAGAAGGGGCGTCCGCAGCGAGGCTCCTCGGGCACACGCTCGAAGCATGGCGTTGGAGGTACTTTAGGAACACGCTGGTGATGGCAGCCGTAGTGGTGACGTGTATATTCGCCTTCGTAGCAGCTCGGACATTTTAATCGAGATGGAGAATGATGATGAAGTTCGAGAGGCTATGGTTGAGGTTGTGGCACTCGTGGCCTTGGGCTCATGTTTCGGCATCGGCCTCCTCCTGCTCCTTTGCAATGTCCACCTCGCCCCACTCGTCGCCACCTTCATCGCCTTGTGCATCTGCCTCCACCTGCTCTTGCGCGATGTCAACATCGCCCCAACCATCGCCATCGCCGCTTCCGCCAACACTCTGATTGACGCAGACTCCCGCAACTCCATCCGTCAAAGCCTTTGCAGCCGCCAGCGCTGCGTCCTTGGTGCCGTGCTTGGCCTCGCGCTCCCTCATTGCTTGAAGCGCTAGGTGCCGTTTCAACCCCTTCGCCTCATTAAAGATGCCGCGCGTGTTTCCGCCACACGCAGCGCACTGCGGCCCCTTGGCGTTTTGCGCCATCGCGCAGCGGAGGCAGAAGTAGTGGCCGCAGCGCGTGACAACAGGATCCGTGAAACCCTTTCTGCATATAAAGCAGGCGTGGGGGAACTCTTCTCCTACACCTCGTTTCTTTGGTTTTCCATCTGCGCCACCGCCGCGGAGATTGCGAACGTCCCAGGCGTTGCCGACGACTTCTTCTTCCTCGTCCTCCCCCTCTCCCGCGTTCTTTTTTTTCTGCTTCTCGTCCCATTCCTTCTCGATCTGCGCCCCGCTTTTGGTCACGTCCTTGCCCCCGCGAATGTGCATGTAAATGCACGTGTCTCCAAACCCGCAATATCCCGAGTCCTTGTAGTCCTTACAGATGTCCTGCTGGTAGTCGAAAATGTTGGCCTTCCGGAAAAACTTCGGCGCCCGCAAGGGGCCCTGCGTCCCAGTGAACTTGTTCGACGTGATCGCTGTCGCACTCTTGGAGACATAGTTCTTCCGCGCTGCAGCACCCTTGTAGATCAGGTTGCCCTCTTCATCACGCTCATCAGCCGCCCCACTCTCGTTCAACTCAATATTCTTCATCGCGACCGTGCGCGCGTCCTTGCTCTCCTCTGTCTCCGTGCTCGTGCCGTGTTCAGTGGCTCCACCGCGAACCGTGGCCATCACCTCCCTTGTTGAGGCTGCTCCAGGCAAGAAAGCCTTCTGTTTCTCAGACTTCGATCCCCACCCCGACGATGCAGTGGAGTGCGCGCCTAATCGAGGTTTCTTCCTGATTATCGATGCCGCGGAGGACACGTCAGCAATAGTGTCGTCCTCATCAAGTTGGGTGGACGTCGTTCCGCTGCGCAGCGTCGAGCGATCGCGCTTCTTTCCCTTCTTCTTCTTCCCCCTCTTTTTGAACATTTTGTATCCCCCACCCCCTCTACCAAAACAGCTCAACACAAGTGTTTTGCATTTAATATTTGTTTTGTTGGATTCCCGTCTGTCCATGGGGAAGAATAACCTTCAGAGGAAGAGGAAGAGGGGGGCGAATGGGAACAGAAAAGGAGACGAGGGTGGGCAACAAACACGACGGAAGCGGTTTGTAACCGCTCGACAAAAGGAAGCTGCCGCCGTTGATCTCGTGGCGCGCGCGCGCATCAAGGCAGAGCTCAATGGACTTGAGCTGGGTGGAGACACGCCAGGAAAGGTTCGCTTTCTCACGAACGAGGCCCAGCTGTTGGTCTCAAAAGCGTGCGCGCTGCTCTGCGCGAACCTCGTCCAGGCAGCGGCAGACGCCAAGGCCAACAGCAAGGAGAGGGGTAACGAGAGGGCCAGAGAGAGCCACAAGAGCATTTATAAGGGGTCACAAAAGGGAAGGAGCGGGTCCTTGGCGACAACGAGCCAGATAACGGCGGCCGACCTGCGCGATGCTGCGAAAAAGGTAGCAACGTTTGACTTTCTCGTTGACATTTTCGACTCTCGCGCGTCAGTCGAAGCTGTGGAGCTAGCAGAGGTCGCCGCGAAGGAGAAGCGCAAAGCGGCGAGAGCGGCGAAGGGCCGGGGAAAAGGCAAGAAGAAAAGCAAGAGCAGTGTGCGTTTAAAGGGGAAAGGGGCAACAAAGGGAAAGGCGGAGTCTGAGTCCAAGTTGAGTCCCGAAGATGAGCCCGTAGCGTCGCCTCGATTAGCAGCGCCGGCTACAGCCCAAGCTCCAGGTGATGCGAGTGTGAGAGAAGAAGTCTGTAGCGATGAGGAGTTTTCGGCGGCCGATCTTGAGCTCGAGCCCATTTCCGCGGGAGAGGTGAATAGCATTAGCGGCACGGGACAAGATTTTTCCACTATGGGTGGTTTGATTGCATCGCTCGGGATTGGAATAGGCAGTGCCACGGGCAGCAACGACGACTTCACTGGATGGTAGAGAGGAGGCCACAAAGGAAGGGACCTATTGTATTGTATTCAGTTGTGCGTGGCTAATACTTTTCCATCGACCTGGATGACTCGGAATTCTTTCGTTTTTTTTTTTTTTTCGACTTGTGACGTTAGTCCTGGCGCATTGCCCATTACAAATAGCAAGGACGATCTCAACTCACGATTGAGCTTGTTCCTGTTGGACTTGATGCCAGCTGATGATATCTTGATACACTCTGTATCAAAGTAATCCTTCACCTGGGAAGCCTGTACCATCTCTTCTGCAGTGAGGAAACCGTTCTTATCGTCGTCCATATAGCTAGCTAGTAGATAGTCTTCAACGCCAACAGAGCCATCACCGTCCACATCAAAAGAGACATCTGGGCGTAGCCTTCTCTTCCGCGCTTCGAGCAGCGCAGTCCGCGTAGGATACCTAGGATTCTCAACGAACTCGAGAGACGGCGCAGCCCTCCTGCCTGGGAAAAACATTGGGTTCGCTTCCTTCATCCTCTCTTCCTCTGTCGTAGGTGCCTCCACCTCCTTCACAAGTGAAATATCTTGCCACTGATTTTGCAGGAAATGCACTTGTTCGCTCCTCGGAGAACCGATCACTCCCCTTTGTACCTGCTGCTGCTGCTCTGCGCCGCCGCCAACTTCACAAGACGGAGCTCCTTGAGCGCGAGGCGACGGAAACCCTAGCACTTCTGGTGCCCATGCAGTTTTGTCTCCATTCCTGTCCTCTGCTGCCCACTCTTTGACATCTACAAGTTGCGGAGTTGCCCTTGGACTTCTCGGAGGGAATGCGCTGCCTGTCACATGTTGCAAGGAGTTCCGCGTTGGGGGCTTCGCAAGTTTCGCCGAAGCTCTCCTCTGCAGTGGCGAAACTTTCCCGCGGAATGAGCTTGGTTGTTTCGAAGGTGGAGAAGGTTGTACCGCGGACGAGGCGACAGCGTGTTCCTGTACCTCCATTGTCTCCTATGGCCTCAAAGCTTCGCCCTTGCACCTTGGCACGCAGCCACGTCGATGAAGAAAGTGTGCGTGGTATCTGATATAGAGCTGCGGAGTTTCAGGTTTCGAGTCAAGGTTTCGTTTTTGAAGCTGCGTTGCGCTTCGAGGTCGAGGTTTGGGAGGGGGCGTTCATCCTGCCTCTCAATCTCCGATCTC
>JACLAD010008750.1_pt1 | contig 28469 bp, 30 predicted proteins | sample 8027901 | NCBI WGS metagenome assembly JACLAD01 (sample SAMN15725071, study PRJNA655200) | protist metagenome | isolation source: fluorescence activated cell sorting (FACS) single amplified genomes of... | place: Spain: Blaines Bay Microbial Observatory, Mediterranean Sea | collected 2016-07-05 | reverse complement strand
AGTTGATTTAAATGAGGTTGCAATTGCATTCGAATGTCTTGCATGTTGAGAACCTGCAACGACTGCTTTACCTGCTCTAACTCTTGAGCACTCAACTCACGTAACTCTGCGTCAGAAGCCTCTGAAATTTTCTAATACGCGTCATCAATTTGTACTTTAAGACCAGTTAATCCTCTGTAAAAATCGCCATGCTCACGATCATTTGGATGTGCGAGCGATGATGACATCACAAGAAACAAACATATCCATCTTTTCATAAATTATTTCCTTGTTACAAGTAACCACAATGCCAATTCAATATGGGTAGAACATACGTTCACAATATCGAAATCGTCACAGCAATGACTAAAAAACTTTTAGTCAGGGCGCAGAAGAGAGCTCATAAACAGACCAGTAGGATCGTATTGTTGTTTTAATAATTTCAAACGAGCTGTGTGTTGGCCGTAGTAAAGAGCAAGTGGCGACCCATTCCCCATGTCATAATTTTGGTAAGAATGACCATTAAAAAACGGTAATAGCAAATCGAAAGATTTATTCACCCAATCGATAACTTCAGTATCGTCACATTCAGCTTGAGTGATCCCTGTGATACTACAGACGAAAGAAGCGTTGCGGTGAATAAATGCCGAATCGTCAGCGTTTACATCCTGAATAGCGCCACAAAGCGGGTCTAACATAAATCCACCTGAATTTACCGGACAAGCTCGGTAACACGATAAAAGTGTTTCAATGAATTCGTCTGATAGCTCGCCTTCAATTATGCCATTTCGCCAATACAAACTCAGATCACTATCGTAGTCATTGGATTGGCATTCAACGTATTGCGACCGCCTACTTAACAATGTGGCACCGTCTTGCCATTTGGCTACAGAATCCAAACCGTGCACCCAGTCCTCACTAAACCCCATTATCGAAATTCGTGCTTTATCGTGCATCGATCGCGAGAGATATGCATATAGAAAAACCGATCTGTTATCACTGAGCACTGTTTTGCTATATTGCCTAAGAATAGATCGTGCGTGACATAATGGCCACTCGAGTATTCGGCCATCAATATTTTGGGGGGCATCATTTAATTTAAACGTGACATCGGTCACAACGCCAAATTGACCATGGCCACACCCTTTTAATGCCCAAAACAAATCCGGATGTTGGGATTCGGTCACTTGTCTTACTTTACCGTCAGCAGTTATCAATCCAAACGCGAGCACATTGTCGCAACTCAAACCAAGCTTTCTGGACAAAAAACCGATCCCCCCTCCCAATGTTGCGCCGACAACACCAACATCGGGACAGGTACCCAAAGGAACTACTTTGTTGTGTTGCGCTAGAAAATGGTCCAATTCACTATTTTTGACGCCTGCGCCGACGTTTACTGAGCTCTTATCAACATTCAGTACAGTTGTTTTAAACATCGACATATCAATTACAATTGCATTGTTAAGGACCGACATGCCACTTACACCATGCCCTTGACCCTTAATTGTAATGGATAAGCGCAACTGCTTTGCACATTTGACAATGTGTATAATATCGGTCTTTGTCTTAGGTTGAATAATTACTAACGGAAAACGCGAAACACCTTGATTGAATACTTTCCTGTTTTCTTCATATTCTGCACTACCCGGTGACCAGAATGCGCCGTCAACAAGACTTGCCAGTTCTACCAAACTTGTTTCAGTAGCCCGCGTGATTGAATCTGTTTTTGTCTGTTTTGCAGGTGAAACTTCAACAATACTCTCAAGTAGATTCCAACTTCGACTACCAAAAGTGTTTGGCGTGATATCGCTCAGCAATTGTCGCAGATATTGTGCAACTAATCGGGGAGGTAAAAGCTTGTTTGCTGAATACATACTCCGCATTAACTCCGATGCAGGCAACGCGTGATTTGAAGCTTGCCTTATCGTTTCCTGCATTTTGGTGTCGACGTTTCCAGGAGCCACAGTTGTAAAAACAGCAATATCGTTATCGACTTCAAGTTGAAAACACTGGCACAGCATATTTAATGATGCTTTGCTCACACAATAAGCTGAGGCGCCAGCAACGGGTTGTACTGGCAAATCACTGGTTAAAAACATCACGCGGCTATGACTAAATTTTTTTAAGCATATCTGCGTTAAAAGGCGAGGTACTTCGACATTTATCCATTGGGTTGCCTCCCACTCATCAGGGGCGACGTTGCTAATATCTCCAAATGGCATGACAACACCTGCGCAATGGATCAGGTAGCTAAAGTGAGTATGCTGATTGACAACGTTTTGAAGGCTTTTAATACAATCCCTATTAGTGAAATCGATACACTCGATTCTGACCCTATCCCCATAAGACCTTTTAAGCTGTTGTAAAGTTTCTGGATTTCTACAAAGTGCTACGATCTGGATAAAAGGGTAGGAGAGTAGAAGCTCTTTTGTAAGCGCAAGTCCTATACCAGAGCTAGCGCCTGATATTATTGCTGTCTGTTGATACAACATCTTAAAAGCCTATTTCGTAGAAGAGTGAAAGCTCACTTATATGTTTGATAGCTTCAGCATAAGTAAAGTCCTTGAATGGATAAATAAAGTTAATGATTTGATTACAGAAATGTAATCAAACCGTAATCGATTCGTTATGATGCTTTGATCTGAATCAACTACAGTTGAAATGAAATCACTACGATTAAATACATAAACATTTTATTAAGGTGCCTACGACGAACAAGGACAACTAGATATCACAGCCAATGGGTTTGATATCAACTTTATTAGTACTCACGCCATCATCAGAGGCGAGTATATTAAAACTGAAACGGACTCATTTGTTGAGCGAGATCATGAGCAAACTATTGACTCATTTTCACGCAATGGATGGTTTTTACAAGGTACTTTCTTCGTTGGGCATGCTTTTCAATCCCTAGGTAGTACTGAATTGGTCCTTGAATATGCTGAAACCAATAAAATTGAAGAAGCGGAGCGCTGGATGGTAGGTGTCAACTATTGGTTGGACCCTCGTTCAGTTATTAAGGTGGGCTATGAAGATACAGACGTAGTTGAAGGCCCTGATGATACACGGTTTGCTGTGCAATTCAGCTATGGATTCTAGGGGATATCATGAACAAGAAATTAATTATATGTGCACTAATCACATTTATTTCGTTACCGAACTTGGCAGACGATGAAACCACACTTTCTGGCGCAGAGTTAATTAATAACAACTGTGCGCGTTGTCATAACAGTAGGCCTGTGCGTGAGTTTTCTATCAGTGAGTGGAGAGTGATCATGCCACACATGCGCGAAAAAGCGCATTTAACCGGCAGCGAAGTATAAGCCATTCTTGAATTCATGGAAATAGCTTCTAGTCCTGCTCAACCGGTAGAGGTGACTCTGGCTAAATCATTAACAGTCAATCCACGTGACGTACTAACTCGATATGGTTGTCAGGGGTGTCATCAAGTGCAAGGCGCAGGCGGAACACTCGGTCCATCGCTGGATAATGTTATTAGCGAAAAAGGCAGGGCATTCTTTTTGCGCAAAGTTAAGGAGCCTCAATTTAATAACTCGTCGTCCGCAATGCCGCAAATGCCGATTACAGATGATGAGCTTGAAGCTTTAGCTGAGTTTTTATCGTCCATATAGCCTATTGACCTGAGTCTAAGACATTAGATTAAGGTGACAAGACGTAAACTTTAAACCTAAAACGCTCAACTGAGCATAATCAAAGGAAACAATCTTATGAAAAAGCTTACTTCACTATTACTGGCCAGTGCTTTAGTCGTTGCGCCAATAGCGACTTCTTTTGCATATCAACAGACTGACAAATCTGATATGCCGATGATGGATGGTCAGATGATGCAAAAGATGCAGACGCATATGGAAGAAATGCGCGCAGTATTGGATGCCGTTAAGAGTGAATCGGATCCGGAGAAGCGCGAAGCCATGTTGCATGAGCATGCCCAAAAGATGCAAGACATGATGGGCATGATGGAAGGAAGCGACTCGATGGGGATGAAAGCGGGAAAAGGAATGAAACACAAACACACTGATATGTCCACCGAAGACAAAATGAAAATGATGGAACAGCGTATGTCGATGATGGAAGACATGATGAGCCAAATGATGGGGCACACCGCTGAAAAGTCTAAACCAATACATAAACACAAATAGAGCTAATCACCACGTTACGAGGCAGGAGGTGACCTGCTGTCTCGCTTATTTCAATAATCACAGGAATTTTACGTGAATAAATTAATTAAGTTTTTTTCAATTGTAGTCTTGTCAGTTGGACTCCTCGGAGGATGCGCAAGCCAGGTTTATCACGACTACATCATGAGTGGGCAAGTTGTTACAGTCGATGATAAGCAAGCAGTGGTATGTGTATCTGATACGGATGGTTTGAAGGAACATCAAGTTTTTAATGTCTATAGAACTGTCTACGACCCTACAGCAATCTCAGAAGGTGAAAACAGCTATTCACGAGAGTTCGTTGGGAAAATTCGTCTTGGAAAAACTAAGGATAAGCACTTCGCGGAAGCTATTGTGCTGGATGGCGAAATTACGCGTTATGACATGGTCGAGTTTGACCGTGGTTTTTGATTAATATTTTAATTAGGAGTATGCCGTTGTGAATAATAGAGTTTATCACCAACCCTACCGTATAGCGATTATTGTGACGCTGGTATTAGTGAGTGTCTTATTCACAACCGCGTGCTCAGCAGTACCACAAAGTACTGAGCCAGACAAAAAAAACAATTCATCAGAAACTAAAGAAACTCAGCCTGAGTTAAACGTTGATGACTTCGCTAAAATCCAAACCGCTTTGCGCTCGTTAGACAATTCATTAGCGACCCAGCCAAAAAGCAATGAGAGTGTAAATCCGAGTGATACCAGTGTTTCACTCAATACATCATCAATGCCACTTTCAGCAACAAACACAATGAAAATGGGAAAGAGTAAGAATAAAGGCATGATGCCAATGCGCGGGAAATCGTGCATGGGAATGATGTGCAAAATGATGATGAAAAACAGCTCAATGATGGGTACACCACCTGAACAAAATAAAACACAGATATCTGGTTCTCCATTAAATGAAAGCTTACCCGGTGTCAGTGGAGCGCTGCATTTATACCACGTTGGAGAGCAAGCTTTTTTCTTAAACCACAAAGAGACACTCGAATTGACCGATGGTCAGTACCAAACGCTTCTCACGATCCGAACTGAATGGGAGTCTACTCAACAAAGCTTTACGCTGCAGCGAAGTGCGTTAGAAGCATCGTTGTGGGAATTGACCGCTCAGGGGCTACCTCAATACGACAATATCAAAGACACCATTACTGAAATAGAAGCCACAAACAGCGCCTTGCGGTTGCAGTTTATTACATCGGTAGGGAAAGCGGTATCAGTATTAACGCCCTCTCAGATCGCTAAGATAAATAGCCTGTGGATGGCCGAACAAACAGGTGAGTTATGAGCATGTGGTGGCCACACACATCATTTTTTCTGCGTTACGCCGTCATTTTGAACGTTATGCTGTTATTCGCAACGACGAGCAGTTACGCACAGCAACAGCCAGAGGATAGTGAGCATGCGAGCCACCATCCTGAAGCTACCAATGATCCCACTGTCAACGCTAATACGGATGTTTTGCCGACTGCTACACAAGGTAAAGGGCCGCTGGGCAATGCTGACGCCATGATGGGACCCGGTATGGCAAAAGGCATGGATAAAATGATGGAGAAAATGGGTGCACCCAAACCTAAAGATCTCTATCCCACGCTAATGCGCATGCATTCAGCTACACCCGAACAAAGAGAGACTGTTCTGATTAAAGCAACCGCAAGAATGCAACAAGGAAGTGAGCAACTTGCTACAGGTTTTGATTGGCTTGCCCGCGCAGCTGCCACTGATGACTATTCCCAAATGCAAATGGCTGTTGAAACAGTTAAAGAGGGTATAGCCCATTTTGACAGTGGTCTTGCTGCGAAACGTGCCATACAAGACGGGCAAGAACCACGAAGAGTGGCATTAACCTGGTTCAAGTCACAAATGAATTTGCTTCCCAGTGCGCCGGAAAAAGGTACTTCAACCCTATTTGGTATGACACCGTTTCACAGCGCAGTGATGCTCGTTTTACTCATATTTACAATTGTTATGGTGTATGTGTATGGATTTAAGATGCGCAGAGCTGCCGCGCTGCTCGAAGAGCTTAAGTCTACAGACACCGCAAGCACATCTGCGCCAACGACAAAAGTTTCCTCTGTTGTCGAATCTAATCCGGCTGCCCAGCAGCATGCTTCGGCACCAGCGCAAAGTAGCGAGCCAGCATTGTCATCCACTGCCTCATCGCGCAAGGGCACGTTTAGTGGCGATATGGTAGTAACCGCGATTTTTAATGAAACCCATGATGTTAAAACGTTACGTCTAGCCAGCCCAGATGGACAAACCATTCCATTTGATTTCGAACCAGGTCAATTTGTCACGTTCACACTGAACATCGATGGTTTTGAAAAGCCAGTTAAGCGCTCATACACCATTGCATCATCGCCCACTGAACAGTATTACTTTGAAGTTACGATAAAGCGAGAGGAGTTCGGTGTGGTTTCTCGTTATATGCATGACGCGGTTGAGGTAGGAAATACGCTTTCAATTAAAGCGCCTGGCGGCAAGTTTTACTTCAATGGTCAAGATGCAAGTAGCGTTGTATTGATTTCAGGGGGGGTTGGGATCACGCCCATGATGAGCGCGGTACGTTATTTAACCACGACGTGCTGGGACGGTGACATTTATTTTCTGTTTTGTACGCGAACGTCTAACGATTTTATTTTTGAACAGGAATTAAAATATCTACAAGCACGTCACCCAAGGTTGAAAGTACTCGTCAGTATGACACAGGCGGATGGCACATCTTGGATGGGACCTCAGGGGCGTTTTTCATCGGCATTGATAAATGAATTCGTGCCGGACATAGCATTAAAAACAGCACACATTTGTGGGCCGCCGGCAATGATGGATGCAACCAAGGATATTTTATCTGAATTGGGTATGCCTGAAGCGAATATTAAAACAGAAGCTTTCGGTGGTGCGAGTCCGAAGAAAACGGCCACTAAAACGGAGGTCGCCCCAAACACGCCTGTAAACAATACGCGCCAAGTGCGATTTAGTTTATCAAATGCACAGGCACAAGCCGGCACAGATGAAACCGTATTGGACGTTGCTGATGGACTTGATGTTGATATTGAGAATTCGTGCCGGGCAGGCTCTTGCGGCAGTTGCAAAGTGAAATTACTGCGCGGCGATGTTGATATGGAGGTTGATGATGGGTTGGAGCCAGAAGATAGGGTCAGTGGTTATATTTTAGCCTGTCAAGCCATCCCTAAAACTGATGTGGAGGTGGAAGCATAGTGAATAGTCAAGAACGAACCATTGTAGGCAGCTTGGTGGTCTTAATGATCTTACTTTGGCTAGGGTTTGTGTGGCACCGTGACCCAGCATTCCCTGGCAGCTTTGCTGGATTTGTCGTTGGTTTGACTGCGCTGGTATTGATGTTTATTCCGTTGCTTTACATGATCATTAAACGCAACAAAGCACTTAAGAAAGTCGTGACCAAGCAAATAGCCATGCCTACGCTACTGCGCATTCATATTTATGCTGGAGTATTGGGACCTATTCTTGCACTCATCCATAGCGCCCATCGTTTTGATAGTGCTACTGGAGTCTCCATCATCATCTTTATGATGGTCGTTGTGATCAGTGGGTTTGTTGGTCGGTATGTACTAGGACTTATTTCCTCAAATGTGAAAGAGAAAAAGCGTCAAGTGACCGAACTCCAAGGTGCACTTTCAAGCGCCAAACAATCTCTAAAAGACGCGGTCTGCGACGTAAGATATTCGACTTTCGCCCAAACATCAGCGAGACACATTCCATACATTGCTTTAAGTGTACCTACTTCAGCGCAAAGTAAGCTGTTTCGACAAGAGAGTAAGGTTCTATCTATTATCGATGCAATTTCTGATGTTGAATACAGCATTCTGATTCACGACACTGCGAAAACTTGGTTTGCTCGTTGGTTGAAATTTCATATCGTGATTTCGATAACGCTCTATGGCGTATTGTTCTTTCACATTTTCAGCGAAGTTTATTTTGGACTACGCTGGTTATGATCAAGTGGATAATAGTTATTCTGGGCTTAGTTGCAGCGGGCTTTGGTGTTAGCCATTTTTTTCACACACCAGAGGATCTTGCAAAAATTCCGTGGGAACAAATGGTAGAGCCTGGTTCACTGAGCAAAGCGCATGCGTTTTTGGCGGATGACTGCTTGAGTTGTCACACGCCAGTAGAAGGCGTTGAGCGCGACAAGTGTGTCGCCTGTCATGCAAATGATACCCATATCGTCGCGCGTCAACCTACTGCGTTTCACGCCGACATAACAGAATGTGCTAGTTGTCATACTGAGCATCAAGGTGAGGATGCTAAGATTTCACTGATGAACCATATTGCATTGGTCGATATTGGGTTCAATATGCTCCCCAACCCAAACGTGCCATTTGACGAAGGCGCAGCCACGATGGCTTTTTTAGAAAATGTTCTAGCGAATAAGCAAACGGCTGATCCCCTATTTGTGCATCCCGACGTCAGTGATAAAGAAGCATTATTGAATTGTTCACAGTGCCACAGCAACGATGATCGCCACTTCACGTTGTTCGGAGAGGATTGCGTGCAATGCCACAGTACAGACAAGTGGTCACTGCCGACGTTTATTCACCCCTCGAGTCAATCTCGTGATTGCAATCAATGTCATGAAGCGCCGCCCAGTCACTACATGCAACATTTTAAAATGATTTCCGCCAAAGTCGCTGGCGAGCCAAAAGCCAAAGTGGAGGCGTGTTATGCCTGTCATCAATCGACTTCCTGGAACGATATTAAGCGTGCCGGCTGGTACAAGCATCATTAAGGGGGAGAAACTGTGATCACAAATTCCATTGCGCTGGCAACCTCACTGTTGGTAGCAATAGTATTGTTTCTGCCTCGCCTACGACAATCTGTCCAATGGCGAGCGACAGTAACACCGCTGGCTTCAATTATTGGCAGTGGCTTTTTGATCATTGCACCACTGCTGCATTCGGTAATGGGTAAATGGGCGCTACTGGGCATTATTTTATTGTCGACTCTGGCATATTTGTTGGGTTCAGTCATTCGCTTCAATATACGTCATGCAGAGCCTGAGCTTGCTCGCAATTCACACGGCAGTATCGCAACGCTTGAGAAAGCCAGTCAATGGGCCCTCGGTGCTGCATACGCAATTTCTGTGGCGTTTTACATTAGCTTGTTTGCCGCGTTTGTCTTTGACCGCTTTGCTATTGACGATACAACGCTCATCAAATTGTTTACCAGTGGGCTGCTTGTCATCATTATGTTGGTCGCTTGGCTTCGTGGTGCAAGAGGATTGGAAACCATCGAGTTATTCGCAGTCACAATTAAGTTGGCGATTATTATTGGTGTACTAACAGCACTAGCAACTTACGATATACAAGTAAAAAGTGCGTGGTTTAAACATGAGGCGATACAATCCCTCAGCCATTTTGAAACCCTTAGCATGCTTGCCGGTATGCTCATGGTGACACAAGGGTTCGAAACCACGCGTTTTATGGGCAATAGCTATAATGCAGAGCAGCGTATTAAAGCGGGACGATATGCCCAGTGGATTGCCATTTTCCTTTACGTTGTTTTTATTGGTTTAACCTGTCCCATTTTTCTCGATTTTCCGATAACCGAACTGAATGAAACAACCATTAGTTATACCCTGGGTCAAGCCATTTGGGTATTGCCGATATTATTACTTGTGGCAGCGACAGCAAGTCAGTTAAGCGCCGCATTGGCCGATACTATCGGTGGCGGAGGACTGCTAAAAGAACTCTTCCACTTACCCATATCTCCTCAGTTTTACTATGTTCTGGTTATCGCGATTGCGGGCATATTAGTTTGGTCATCTAACGTATTTGAAATCATTAATCTCGCGTCAAAGGGATTTGCACTGTATTACCTTATACAAACACTCATCGCATTCAAGCTAGTACTACTGCGCCCCAAAGAACAACGCTTCAAATCGCTTCAATTGCTTGGTCTTTGCGCGATTGTTGTTTCCTTATCCTTTGTGATTGGCTGGTCGATACCAGCACCGCACAGTTAATAGAGGACAGAGGCTAATGCAATCCGCAAAAACATGTTCGCCAGCAGTTCGCGTCGCAAATTTTCACGCATCACTCATTGAAACTGCGTGGGAGTTAACCCAGCGTTGTCGCAAAAAGTATGATTTCAAACATATTGGTTTGGCCGGAGGCGTCTTCCAAAACCGCATTTTATGCGATGGCCTAGCTGAACGTTTTGCACAATCAGACATTCCTGTTGTTATCCCAAGCAGTTTACCTTTAAACGATGCAGCAATAAGTGTCGGGCAAATTCACGAATATTGCTCAAGGAGATCATCATGAAAGGCATAGAGCGTAATAATCGAGCATCATCAGAACCGTTGGACACCGATACTATTCGGTTAGCGCAAGGCAATGGTGGAATATTGACCAAAAAACTTATTAATGATGTGTTTAAAAATACTGCCAATAAAGAACTAGATCTGCTACACGACGCGGCTTCGGTAACCTTCGCAGGTCCCTTTCTGAGTATGACAACCGATAGCTTCGTTGTCTCACCTTACACATTTCCAGGTGGCAATGTGGGGGCATTAAGTATTTACGGTACCGTGAATGATCTGGCTGTCGTTGGCGCGCCCCCTCGGTATATCAGTACTGCATTCATTATTGAAGAAGGCTTTTCGATGACGGCTCTCAAGGAGGTTGTCCATAAAATGCATAAAGCTGCTGTAGAAACCAATGTGTCCATAATAACGGGAGATACTAAAGTCGTTCCAAAGGGATTCGGTGGTGGCGTTTATATCAATACAACGGGTGTGGGTGACAGCCAAGAAACACCAATTTGGGATACGAGTCTTATAAGGCCGGGCGATCATGTACTTGTCAGTGGCTCTGTTGGCGATCACGGTGCTTGCGTATTACTGGCGCGTGAGGACTATGGGTTGCATGGCCAATTAAAGTCCGACTGTGCCAGCGTTTTCCCGTTAGTCAATGCAATCAGAGACTTAGAAGGCGTTCGTTTTGTCCGAGACCCAACGCGTGGAGGACTATCAGTGTTACTCCATGACGTGGCAACTGAAACGGGTTTCAATATCGAGCTAATTGAAAATAACATTCCGGTGCGTCCAGAGGTCGCAAGCGTGTGTGACATTCTAGGCTTTGATCCTTTCGTTTTGGCTTGTGAGGGACGCGTTATTGCAATTGTTAGTCCCGATATTAGCAGCGAAGTACTCACTCATTGGCGGGGTATAAAAAACGGTGAAAATGCCCAACATATTGGTGTCATTACGGAAAATACAGGCTTAAAGGGCCGCGTGTCGATTATTACGCCAATGGGAGGGCGACGCTTCATGAGTGAGCTTGAAGATGAGCCACTTCCACGGATCTGTTGAAGGTTTAGGTGTTGACCTGTGAGCGGCTCACAGGTTTATCGTGTGAAGGTGAGAGTAAAACATAGGATTAAAGGCGTGTTTTACCGGCACAACAATGTTGATAAAGACGGGGGGTTAAAATGCGGGTAAAACAAATAGCAGATGCACTAGATATTAGCGTTGATACCGTGCGCTATTATACGCGCATTGGACTTTTGGTCCCAAATAAATCCCACAATGGATACAAGTATTATCGGCCGGCGGATGTGACGCGACTGCGGTTCATTTTAAGTGCGCGCGCCTTAGGTTTTTCGGTCAATGATATTAAAGAGATCCTAGTTACATCTTCACAAACCAATGCGCCGTGTCCAACGGTAAGGCGTCTTATTGAAAAGAGGTTGAAAGAGACTGAACAGCGGTATCAGGACATGCATGAACTTAGAGAGCGCATGCGCTTAGCCACTTCAGAGTGGCAAAACAAACCCGATCAACCTCCAACGGCCGATACGATATGCCATTTAATTGAAGGTTTCACAGCGCTTAAGTCATAACAAGGTTTAAATAGGGAGTGGTTCATGAATTCTAAAACAGACAGTGCGAAAGCACATGGGTGTTGTAGTGGCGGCGATAAAACATCAACTGCGAACGAAGCGGTTGACACTAAAACGCAGACCAGACAGGTGTCTTCCGAAGCAGGCGAGATACAACTTAATATTCAAGGGGCGAGTTGTGCCAGTTGCGTCACTAAAATTGAAACAGCCTTAAAACAAGTCGCAGGCGTCACCGGCGCAGAAATGAATTTTGCACAGCGTACAGTGCTTATCAATGGTAATGCCTCACCAAGCGAACTGGTTGGTGCGGTAGAAGAAGCTGGGTATAACGCAACGCTGGCAAATGCCGATTCTGATGAGGCTGCCATTGAAGAAAAAGAGCAAGCGGATTGGGCTTATTATAAAAAGCTAATGCGACACATGGTCATCGCATTGTCGCTTGGAGTACCGCTCATGATCTATGGTTTGGTAACCGGGGAAATGAGCGTCAACACGACCACGGAGCGAATTGTATGGTTGATTATTGGGCTCATGACATTAGGTGTCATGGTGTTCTCTGGTCGGCATTTTTATGTGGGTGCATGGAATTCGTTTAAAAATCATTCGGCCAATATGGATACTTTGATAGCCTTGGGTACAGGAACCGCCTGGTTGTACTCGATGACAGTTGTGTTCTTCCCGGGCTATGTCCCTGAAATGGCACGACATGTTTATTTTGAGGCAACCGCTATGATCATCGGCCTAATTAATTTAGGCCTGGCCCTTGAGATCAAAGCACGCGGTAAAACCTCAGAGGCCATTAAAAGGCTGATAGGCTTGCAAGCCAAGACTGCACGTGTCATCCGAGATGGCGATGATATTGATATTCCTATTGAAGATGTTTTGCTCAATGATCTTATCCGGGTTCGACCCGGAGAACGCATTTCTGTGGATGGTGTAGTCGTCGAGGGCCAAACCAGTATTGATGAATCAATGCTAACGGGTGAGCCTATGCCAATTGAGAAGCGAAAAGACGATGAGGTTGTGGCCGGTACCATCAACAAATCAGGCTCTATCGTCTTTCGGGCAGAACGCGTGGGAAAAGACACCGCGCTAGCTCAGATCATCAACATGGTAAAACGTGCACAAAATTCAAAACCACCTATTGGTCGATTAGCTGATATGATTTCCGCCTATTTTGTACCGGTCGTCATGATCATTGCCGTGATCAGTGCGCTGGCCTGGCTGAATTATGGTCCATCTCCTGAAGTAGCTTTTGCAATCGTTTCTGCGACCACAGTACTGATTATTGCCTGCCCTTGCGCCTTGGGTTTGGCCACACCGATGTCGGTGATGGTCGGTGTGGGAAAGGCGGCTGAAGCGGGGGTTCTTATCCGAAACGGCGAAGCGCTGCAATCTGCATCAAAAATAACCACTATGGTTCTAGATAAAACAGGCACTATTACTGAGGGGGCCCCTAAAGTAACAGATGTCGTTATAGCTTCAGATCATAGTCACAACGATGTGCTTTCTTTGGCGGCTAGCCTTGAGTCTGGTTCTGAGCATCCACTTGCCATGGCGATCGTTGAATCTGCAAAGGAGCAAGGTGTGCCGATCCATTCCGTTACTGATTTTCAGTCCATTGCGGGGAAGGGGGTTGAAGCCATGCTAAATTCTCAACGCCTGCTATTTGGAAATGAAAAATTGATGATAGACCAAGGGATCGAGCTTCATCATTACATCGACAAAGCGCAGAGGCTGGCCGCAGAGGCTAAAACCCCAATGTATTTCGCGATTGATTCAAAATTAGTTGCCGTCATTGCTGTTGCCGATCCAATAAAATCAGACTCAATAGATGCGATTAACCGCCTACAGCACAACGGAATACGTGTGGTGATGTTGACGGGGGACAATCGTATGACTGCAAAAGCCGTTGCTCGAAAGGCGGGGATTGTTGATTACGTTGCTGAAGTGATGCCAGAAGATAAAGCAAACAAAGTGCTCGAACTTCAACGTGAGGGTGAAATCGTCGGAATGACCGGCGATGGGATCAATGATGCGCCCGCCTTAGCCCATGCCAACGTCGGATTTGCTATCGGAACAGGCACTGATGTCGCAATAGAAAGTGCAGATATCACGTTGATGCGAGGCTCCTTACATGGGTTAGCGGATGCGATTGCAGTGAGTAAGGCAACGCTGAGAAACATAAAGCAGAATCTCTTCGGAGCATTTATCTATAACGTCGCGGGGATCCCATTTGCTGCAGGTGTTTTTTATCCATTTTTAGGCTTACTACTTAGCCCAGTAATTGCCGGTGCAGCGATGGCATTCTCGTCGTTAACGGTAGTGACCAACGCGAATCGATTACGTTTATTCAAAGCTAAAGAGCACTAGGAGAACCTAAAGATGATGTGGATTAATTTGATAGGGTTAGTCGTGATTGGGCTTATTGTTTGGTGGTTTTGGCTTTACCAAACAAAGTCAACTGAAGTACGAGACGGCAGCATCGAAGTCCGCGTGAAAGATGGCGTATATCAACCTGCCAATATCACAGTGCCCGCGAATGAGTCTGTACAACTGATGTTCTATAGAGAAGATGCGACCCCCTGTGCGGAAACACTACTAATACCCGAGTTGGAGATCAGTGAAACATTAGTGCTTAACAAGCGTGTGATGGTCACTATTCCCCCCAAAAAGGCAGGTCGCTATCCGTTTCATTGTCAGATGCAAATGTACCGTGGCACTTTGGTGATCAAGTGACTTACCGTTTTCTGAAAACTTAAACGACACAAAAGCGAGGTGTATTGTGAATAAACAAAAATTACCTTTTTGGCGCACCCCCAGTGGTTGGTCCGCCATCGGACTTATAGCGGCGGCAAGCTATTTCTTGTTTGTCGAGCATGGTGAACATGTTTTCCCTTATCTACCTTACTTGATCCTGCTGCTATGCCCAGTGATGCATATCTTTATGCACGGAAGTCATGGTAAAGGGCATGAGACACATACTAACGACGAGCAAACATTTAAAGAGCAAACCGAAGACAATGATCAATACAGACAAGGTTATATCGAAGGGTTAGAGCAGGCACGCAAGGAAAGACGTAAAACGGAGAGCGACAATGCCCGGTGAATCAGATTATGGGCTTTGGACGTTAGTCATCATTAACTCCGCAATATTTATCTTTTTTGCGTTTAGTTTCGTCAAGCCGAAGTCAAAAACAGACTGGCGAAGCTTAGGCGTATTTTCCGCTTTTATCGTGGCGTTATTTACTGAAATGTATGGTTTCCCGCTTACCATCTATTTTTTGTCCGGTTGGTTAGCCGAAAGTTACCCAGGCGTAGATTTTTTAAGTCACGAAAATGGTCACTTGTGGCATACACTGTTGGGGTTATCTGGCGATGCGCATTGGGATGTACTGCACATCTTGAGTAATGTTCTCATCGTTTTAGGATTCTTTGTTTTATCTGCTTCGTGGAATGTCCTGCATCACGCGCAAAAAACGAGCAGTTTAGCGACCAGCGGTTGGTACGCACGTTGTCGGCATCCCCAATATGTTGCCTTCATTGTGATCATGTTTGGCTTTTTACTGCAATGGCCAACACTACCCACTTTGCTCATGTTTCCCATTCTCATTGTTGTCTATGTTCGACTGGCCAAACGCGAAGAGCAGCAAGCTGAATCCGAGTTTGGTGATAGCTACAGACACTATAAACAAACGACGCCAGGTTGGTTTCCCCGTATGGGTATTTCAAACGTTTCAAGCACTAATTAAGGATTACAAAATGAACAAAGTACTACTGTCATTACTGTTTGTTGGAGGGGTGTTACCCGCGACATTTGCTGCTGCTCAAACGTCGATGAGTGCGGATGATATGCTTCGAAGTAATGAGCTTGTCATGGATGCACTAATGCAACGCATACAACGGATCAACGACGTCTCTGATAGGCAAACTCTCATCGTTGAGCATATGAAAATGATGGAAATTTATTTAACGAATATTGAGAAGAGACTCCAAAGTGAAACAGACCTGCAACACAAAGCACATCTGGAAGAAACGTACACAAATGGCCTTCAACGAAGTCTCGTTCTTATCGACAGCGGTTTAGCAGGGGGCGACTTTGTAGTCATGGGAAATTCGGTAGACGAACTTTTGTTTTATCTTGAACAAAGAATGTCAATTTTACAATCGTTAATGAAGCAGCAGCTCGGTGCCAATAGTGTTTTAAATAATTAAAGAAATGACGAACATAAACAAGTTAACAATCGATTTATAGGAGGAAAAGATGAGCGATCTAGATCACAGAGTCGGTGTATCAGAGGCGAATTTAGTCGTACGGCATTTAAAGTTGGTTGGTATTACCGAAGATAACATAGAAGCAATTATTGCTGGCATTGATGGGACCTTTGGAATCGATGCAGTTTCATTTGAGGACGCCAAAAGTACCCTGCATATAGGCTACGATGCAACCCACTGCAATTTAGATGGCATTGAGACAATCATTCGTGACAACGGGGCAGACATTTCGGACGACTTTTGGACAAAAATGAAAGAAGGCTATTACCAATTCGTTGACGAAAACATTCGTGAAAATGCAAAACACAAACCCTGGAGTTGCCACCGTGTTCCTCCTGGGCAAACCCATAAAAAGTAATTGGTTCAATAGCAACGATCAGACTTACGTTACGCCTGATCGTACAGCCATAACAAACAAAAACAGGACAACACAGTGGTACATAGTAAAAACGAAGCGGACAGAATTAAGTTACTTAACTTGGGAATAATTGAAAGAAACCCAGCTGAGCATGAAATCCATCAAGCGGTACAAGAATTCACAGGTTCCGTTATGCCTAACGCAAAAGTTATATAATCCTCGTGAACCTCTTCTCAAAGTGGGGCTTGTTCAAGTCTTTCACAGACAATATCCATTGGCGTTTTTCCCTTTAACTAACCATGTGCCCGTTGCCAGTTGTAGTAATGCTGCCATTCGGGCAATGTTTCGTTTTTTAGTTCGTCTAGATTCAAGTTTACTGTTGAATAAAACTCTTCTTTGTCGGTTCTTTGCGACCTTTCAACCTTACCATTCAGGTGAGGAGAACCAGGCTTGTTAGGACGAAATTTGATGCCATAATCCATCAGCTTTCGCTGAACTTTCTCTGCGAAGAATTCTGTACCACGGTCGGTTTGTATTCGCTGTATTGGAAATGGCATTTCCTCGATTACCTTATCGATAAAAATAAGGGTGTTTGCTGCCGACCTCCGGTTAAACACATCCAGTACGCGATATCTAGAGCAGTCATCAATAGCAGTATATTGGTAAATTCCAGGAGCGATTTTGCATGTATCCATCTGCACTCGATCACCTGGAATAGGTCTTTGGTAACGGATGAAGTCTTTTTTCTTCCGTTGAAATACTATTGGTTTAACGTCATGTCTGGTCAGCACCTTATGTATGGAAGCAAGCGATAATTGAACACTATGCTCGCGAAGAAGTTCATTTTGGATTCTCCGCGCACCAAGCTTCCTGTCTTTTCTCAGGCTTAGAATCCATTCCTCTATCTGATGGTTTATTTTAGTATTTGGCGAGGTATGAGGGCGTTTAGAAACGTCCTGAAGACCGTCTAGACCATTTTCTTTGTATCGTTTTAACCATTTACGAAGAGTGGGTCTGGATATACCACACCTGCGGCAAACCAGACCTGCATTTTTAGTTTCTTCGTAAAGCTCAATCCACTTGAGTCGCTGTCTAATTTCTTTGTTCTTAGAGTCGTATTATGTTGAAACGATCTCTATGAATCACACACATAAACGTCCTTGTTGTCTTAAATATTCTGACTACTGTTTTCGAAGACCGTAATTAAAGATTCATCCAAATAGGGACCGATCTCGCTAAAATCGTAAATGCTATTTATGTTCTTATTGCTAATGATCCTTTTGCATTTTAATTTAGTTAAAAATGAATCACTACTAGCAACGGTGAGAATATCTTGTTCAAGATCTCCAGCTAGTTTTTCAACCAATTTAGATTCTAACCTTCGCGAAATACTCTCAAAAGAAGGCAAATTTTCTTCGTTAGTGTTATCGACCCAATCTTTGGTCCTCGTTAGATGATTCTCTATTACCTCGAAAGTTTTTTCAATTTTTATGTTTTTCTGCAATCGGTAAGCAAGTATTGGGTCATGTTTTGAAAGCTCTAAAATAGCGCTGTCAAACTGAGAGGAGAAATCTACTCGCAGTTCTTCCTTCATATCAATGATTAACGAATTAAATGCTTTCTCAAGGGCAATTCGTAGCTCTGCTTCGAATGCTGATTTATCTTTAGGCGAGAATGCTTGGTCATTCAATTTCTCTAAATACAGCTTCAAGTAACCGTCAATCGCGCGATCTGTATTAATTACTGAATTGATAAATACATTGCGTAACTCAAGGAGTAAATAAATTATTGTTCGATTACTTTCTTTTTTTTCTCTCTGAATTTTCCATATATATGTTGCTAAGGCTACTAAAATAGTTGCACTAGCGGTAATAAAGGATCCCAAAATCTTAAGTTCTATCATGTAACTCTCGTGCGATAAACTCATCAACTAAAGATGCTAACAAATGCAAAATTAGTTTTTGTTTATGAAGTAGATTAATAAGTATCAGCAATTTTGTAATACTGTGAAGATAGCGTTTTGCGCAGACTCTCTAAATTCACGACCAATTCTTGGTGTGTATGAAGGGTGGGGGGCTGATATTACAGTTGTTTTAAAATCGCCTTTTTGCAGGCTACCTACTGAAAACTTGAACGTTACTTTACCTCTCACTTCGTGATGCTGTATGTCTGTTAAGTTTGAAGAGTGTAGTAGCCAATTCTTTGATGATGGGCTATTAGAGCTCTTGGGAACAAGAACAACTTTTGGCTTGAAGTACTCGATTATCTGATTGTTCAGCTCGTAAGAAAACTGAATAGCTCTCTCTAAAAGCGCTTTATCGTATTTAGCCAACTGAGAAGTGAAGCTTTTAAAATCCTTACTTCCCCACAGCACTATGTTAGCCATGAGCGTTTTGTGTTCACCAAACCGCTTGTTGAATATCTCTGAGTAGAATTGCCACTTGTTGTTTGGCTTGTTAATAGGATCCCACAATGGGACATTCGCACCGTCGCTATTTTTGTACGCTTCGCTGAAATTGTCGTTCATGGCTTGTTGCACAAAACCCTCGTAGTGGGAAGGGGAGGAAGGAGACAAAATAGCGTCGAGAGATTCAGGAACATTAGGATTTGAGCCTAACCAAATTACATCAACTGATTCGGCATTGAGCTTACTTAATACTTTTGCTGTCTCGATTTCCCCGAAGATAGAGCCTCTAAACGGTATCGAATAAGAGCCTGTACCTCCAGGGCAAGATCATACTCTAACTTGCGTTAACTAGCGCATCTGTGATCAAATCTAGCTTTTTAGGCTAGCACAGATGTCATTTATTACCCATTTTGAGTCACTTGAAGATAAACGCTCTCATATCAATAAGAAGCATGACCTACTTGATGTGATTTTTCTCACCGTGGTGGCCATTCTTTCTGGTGCTGAAGGATGGAAAGACATTAAGCAATTTGGGGACAGCAAACTGGATTGGTTGCGTAAGTTCAGGGCCTTTAAAGAGGGTGTACCCGTCGACGATACTATTGCCCGTATTATCAGCTCGCTAGAGCCCAACGCCTTGCTAACGAGCTTCATTAGCTGGGTGAATGAAATCCGTGAAGACCAAGGGCAGCCCGTGATTGCGTTTGATGGTAAAACGCTTCGCCATTCATTCGATGGTGATAGGAAAACCGCCCTTCACAGCGTGTCGGCCTACGCGGTGGAACAAGGTTTAGTCCTCGCACAATGTAAATCGAAGGGTAAGAAAAATGAAGTGTCGACGGTACTGGAATTGATTGAATTACTGGAGTTAAAAGGCAGTATTGTCACTGCCGATGCCATGCATTGCCTGAAGAAGGTCGCTAAAGCCATTAATGCAAAAGGAGGCGACTATGTTCTGCAAGTCAAGAATAACCAAGGTAAACTTGCAACGGAAATAGCGGCTTACTTCCACAAGACACGGCGTGATACCCCACAAGATATCAAAACAAACAGTTTAACCTTAACCAATGATGGTCATGGACGCATCGAGGAGCGTACCTACGTTCAGCTACCCATTACGCCTTGGTTGACGCAAAGCCAAGGCTGGACGAATATTAAGTCGGTCATTGAAGTCACCCGAAAACGCTACCTTAAAGATAAGGAAACGAGTGAGACCGCTTATTACATCAGTTCCTTGGAGGTTAACTTACCTCAAATTGCAAAAGCCATTCGCAGCCATTGGTCGATAGAAAATGCATCACATTGGGTACTGGATATGACGTATCGAGAGGACGACTCCCGCATCAGACGCGGCGATGCGCCCGAAAATATGGCAACCTTCCGCCGCTTTGCAATGAATTTAGCACGCTTGAGTCCTATTAAAGACAGTATGAAAGGTAAGCTAAAGCAGGCGGCGTGGTCTGATGAAGTCAGAGAAAAACTCTTGTTTGCTTAAATTTCATTCAAGTATGATTTTGCCCTGGCCGACTATATAAATTTTATCTTTGAGTACGGTGGAGGATACTTTTCATTTTCCAACGTGTTTTCTTTAGAAGAGAGAAGCGACTGGAATTTGGTTGATCTTAATTATAAGTATGATGCAATTCGTAATGGTTACGTGCTGATATCGGAAAACGGATCGGGCGATTTTTATGGGTTTAAGGTTGTTAATGGTGTTTGTGATTCAAAAATATACTTCTATGATCACGAGGTAGAAACATGGCAAGATTCAACACATAGCAACCTCTTTGACTATTTGGAGAAATTTGCGCTCTCTAACTAGTTTGTTGTTACAAAGGGGGTACGCCATGGTCCATTGAACCCTGGTCCTCTCGATGATGCTGTCGCTGCGACGTTCAGAGGCGGATCTTATACAGCTAATACTCTAAGTGAAGCGACGACGCTATACAGAGTATATGGTGGAAACGCTGGAAAGATTGGATCTTATTGGACTCGCACTAAACCAAGTGGACCTCTCCAATCTCAGCTCGATTCTGCACTTGCACCTCAATGGGGAAATTCCGCGAGTAAAGTTGTGAGCATGCGTGTTCCAAAGGGGACCACCATCTATGAAGGCGCTGCTGCCTCACAATCCACGGGAGTAGGCCAGATATTAGGAGTATAAGGAAAATAAAAGCTATTTACTACCCTCAGTGGCAGCTGTCTTTGTGACTAGATTGGTTGATGAAAATGTCGGATTGTGTAAGTTTTTATGACGTGTTAGTTTGAAATGTCATATGAAGATAGGCTTTTGGTACAGGAATTGGGTGATCAGGACGCCATTGCTCTCACCATGTAATAGTGTGTTTCTTTGACGCTTGCAATAAAGGTAGTCTATGCCCCAAAGTTGAAGTCACGTTGAATAGTAAAATCGTTTGCGTATTGTTCTTTAGGTGGTGCACGCAAAGGTGGCAACTGTGTTGGTTGCGCAGACGTTGGGTACTTTTTATCTAAATGCTTCAGTATTTTGTGCCTTTGTGCCCACGTCATCCCTCTGGCATGGTATGGCCTATCAGTTTGGCTATCTTCTTGATTGTTTAGTTTAGGACTATTTTTCCCCCGTTGTGAAGCCGTCACTTGGGCGCGAAGGTTGCTGTTAGGGGCGAATACCCCGAAAAATCGGGTAAGGTTAAGCCTTGGTGGTGGGATGAGCACGGCTAGTTTGCCAATAAAATCAATTGGGTAAAAAAATACGTGTGTGGTGCCATCTCGATAAGGTGTCTTCAATTCATAACGCACTTTTCCCTGGTCGGTTATGCTTAAACGTTGCTCACTAATGGCTGGTCGGCTGATATAACGGCAAAGTCTTTCTAACTTCTCTGGCTCATCTGCATTGGCGAAAACGCCAGCATGTAAGGAAAACCCACTTGTATTGGCTACCTGACCATACTCGCCGGCATTGCTAGCCGGTAATGTGCAGAGTGCCCGGCTGACACCGAGCACTCTGCCCACAGATAAAGCCCTATTTCTCGAAGGTGGTTCGCATATAACCAAGTACGGCTTTCAGGTCGGCGTCGGTCAGACTGACATTGCCGCCCCGCGGTGGCATGGCCATGGGCGAGCCTGGACTCTGAAATCCATTGATCATGTTGCTCAGTAACTCTGCATCATTTTTGCTCAATGGGCCTTTCGACTTGGTGAAGTCCGGAGTGCCAGGAAAGGCACCCTTGCCGTCGCCGCCATGGCATGCGATACAGGTGCTTTTGTAGACTGCCTCACCGGATAGACCGGAGTTGGCCAGATCCACCGATACAGACTTTACTGTTACCTTTTTGGCTGGTGTGTTTGATGCCTGCAGGAAAGCAAGAATATCTCGCGTATCCTGACCCCACAGACCGGCGCGGATACGCATGTGATTGACAGTGGTTTCCCAGTAATCATCTGACAACTCCTTCGGATCGCGCATGTTATGACAACGGGCGCAGTTATTCGCCCATTTCTGAGCACCCTTTGCTGCATCGCCTTTTGCTTCGGCCAGAGCCGGTGTGAGGAAGGTTGCAGACAGTAACAAAGCCGTAATACTTACACCGAAAAGTTTGCTAGTAATAAATTTGCTGATTTTCATGTCAATTCTCCCCTAAAAACCGTAAGCCAGTTGCACTCGCACAGTGTCTTCATCATCTGCGCCTGATGAGTCGTAGTCTTTCATCTCATAATTGAGTTTGGCGATAACATGGGGTGCAAAAAGGTAATTCAGCCCCAGTGTGCGCTGAGAGTAGTTTTCCCCAGAATGAGGCGTCTGTAATTCGCTGGTGCGAACGACGACTTCAAATGATGTCGAGGGGATTTTATAGGCTGCCTGCAAATACCAGGCCTTCCATTCGCCCACCTCAACATCGTCAAACTCTGCGGGGCCTGCATAACCGTCAGGTAGGTCATCGCTATGAAATTCGACACCGGCACTACCTTCGCCAATCTCTGTTTTGAGGTATTCGCCTCGCAGCTCTAGGTTGTTCCAGCCATAGCGAAAATCGGCACCGATAACATCATAATCAAATTCGCCTGTGGATTCGATATCAAGCTCAGGCCCATCGTGTCCACCAGCAGAAGCCGCCGTTACGGTGGCTTTACTTTTGGCGGCGGAAATCCCTATTTCCAAACCGGGAAACGGCAGTAGCCCAAGGCGGCCACCAAATGACTTCTTCCCGTCAGGGTCACTGGTACGGGCTTCGGTCTCCACCTCCTCGATGGCCAATTCGTAATCCCCTCCTTGTCCCTCTACTGCGGCGGCCAGGGTGGGCCCGTTACCAACATAAACAGCATAATTGGCGCGCATCTCGCCGAGTGGAAACCCGCCGCGCAATTGCAAGCCGGTCTCAGTTAGGGGCGCAGCTCCGCCATGCCCGAAACCAGCGGGTGCCGAGACAGCCTTATTGATCCAGCTAGGGTGCAAATTCTGCCGGAATTGACCTATGGGACTTAAAAATTTTCCCGCACCAAGCGCTACATAGTCATTCAGGAACAGGTTGATAGAGGCATATTCCAACGCTAGCTCAGTGTCCCCATCAGCTGTGTTCGACAGCTCAAATTCTGTTTCGAACATTAGCCAGTCTTGGTAATTGTAGTGGATGATGGGGGCGACCAATACCTTGTTAAAAGCGGCGTTGCCTGAATCCGGGTCGGCGTACTCGACCGATCCATAACCTGCCATATGAAATGACGAATCTGTATTAAGTTCCGCTGCCGTGTTTTCCAAGCGATCAACTTGATTTTGAAGATCGTCGACTTGCTGCCTGAGATTGTCGGTCTGATTGTCTGCGTAAACAGCGGCAGGAACTATTGCCGCTGTAACACTTAAAGCCAGAAGGCAGCATTTGAGTTTTGACTTCTTCATGTTCATGGTTTTCCCCTATCGTTGATTTGCCCAACTTCTACACCGGTAGCTGTCAAGCTAGTTGTCGCCTAAGGTGTGTTTTATTAAGCTTCTTTGGTTATTATAATGGGGTGATGATTACGGATGGATGGCACCAGCATGACAAGACTGTAATGTTGGGGAGTTTTGTTTGATTCAGATCAACCAAATAGCGTTAACCTATTTGTGCTTTTGGTGCTTTATTGGTTTATACCACAGAGCTCCGGCAGGGGCAGACAAGTCTGCCCCATTTAGTTTGGCAATATTATGCTTTCAGCGAACGGGTGCGCCATAGGTAATACACCGCTGGCACTACCAACAAAGTCAGGATCACCGCGCTCACCATACCACAGACCATCGGCGCGGCTATCCGGCTCATGACTTCGGAGCCGGTGCCGCTGCCGTACATGATCGGTAGCAGACCGGCGATAATCGCCGCTGCGGTCATGGCTTTTGGTCTGACTCTGAGGGCGCCGCCTTCGAGGATGGATTCAATAAGATCGCCCCTGGTGATGGCGCGGCCGGCCGCGGCCACTCGTTTTCGCATTTGCTGATAGGTTATTTCCAGAAAGACCAACATGATGACGCTGAGCTCGGTGGCAACACCCGCCAGGGCGATAAAGCCGACCCCGGCCGCTACCGAAAAGTTGAAGTCGAGCAGATACATCAGCCAGATCGCTCCCACCAGGGAGAATGGCAGGGTCCCCATGATAATGGCCACTTCGGCAAAACGGCGGAAATTCATGTAGAGCAGAATGAGGATGATTCCCAGAGTCAATGGCACCACATAACTCAGCTTGGCCTTGGCGCGCTCCATATACTCATATTGCCCGGCCCAACTGATGGAGTAACCCGCCGGCAACTGCAATTCGGCGGCCACGATTACTTTGGCCTTCTCGACGTAGGTGCCGACATCAACCCCTTCGATATCGATAAACGTCCAGCCGTTTAAGCGGGCATTTTCACTTTTGATCGCGGGAGGTCCGTCCTCAATAAAAACATTGGCCACGTCTGCCAGTGAGATCCTTTGTCCGTTAGGCGTGACTATGGGTAACAAAGCTAATTGCTCGGGTGAATTACGGTAAAATGGGCCGGGGGCGTCCTCTTCTGCGCCAGCTAAAAAGCCGACAGGCCGTAAGCGTGGTGCGCAATCCGGTCATAAAGGTAGCAAGCGGATGTTAGCCGAGAGCGTTGATGAAACCCTGACGTACTATCCCGATGATACGTGTGATTGCGGTGGTACTATTACTATCAGTGATTCACCGTATCGCCGCCATCAGGTTTTTGATATTCCCTCTCAGGCTTTCTCTGTGGTTGAACATCAGTTACATCAGGGTCAGTGTTGTCAGTGCAGCAAAACGGTAAAAGCAACGCTACCTGACAACGTGAATCAGGGACAGATGGGCAGTAACCTGCTGGCATGTGTGGCAATGCAGTCCGGTCAGTTTCACCAGAGTATCAGTAAAATCCAGCAACATCTCGAACAGAACTTCGGCTTATCGTTCAGTCGCGGTGCTATCTCTGAAGCGCAGGGCCGGGTTAGTTCAGTACTGACGCCAGCGTATCAGGATATCAAAGAGATGATGCGCACTGAGGCGGTGGTACACTGCGATGAAACCCGTCATCAGCGTGGCAACGAAAACCGTTGGATGTGGCAGGTCTGCACAGCAGAGTTATCATGCTTCATGACCCACTTATCACGCGGCGCCTGGGCGGCAAAGAAATTACTGGGTGATAATCCAGAAAACATTGTAGTTACCGACCAGTATGCCGGTTATCACTACATCGATTCAGACCACCGTCAATTGTGCTGGGCGCATATCTTAAGAAACATGAATGCGCTGGCGGAAAGCTGGGGTACGAATAAAACCTATGGAACGACGTTAGTCAGGCTCATTCGCATACTGTTCCGGCTGCAACACCGGTATGAGAGTAACGAACTAAGTGAAAAGCGATACCGGGACCGAATGGAAAAACTGCGTATCGCCTGGCGAGAACAACTTGAACTGGCATCAAGGCGTTATGTTACTCCCCGCTATCAGAACCGGTGTAAGCTGCGGCTAAAACACGATGATATGTGCTGGGTGTTCCTCAGTCACGATGGCGTCCCCCTCACTAACAATGAAGCAGAGCGTTCATTGCGAAGCTATGTGCTGTGGCGAAAAGGCAGCTATGGCGTGTGTTCTCACCGAGGGGAACTGTTCAGACAACGTATACTCACCATTGTAGAAACCTGCCGGAAACAAAAGCTGAATCCACTGAATTGGCTCCGCGCCATTCTCGAAGCGACGTTAAACAAAACGTCCTATCCTCTACTCGGCGACTTCAAAGCAGCCTGTCAATAGGGCCCTGCTGAACGGTTACCGAACTACCAACCACATACGTTCGATATAAACTGCAGTCGCTCGGTTCAAGGTACGACGAATCGGGAGGCTCAGGAAATTGATTATGGGTTGTATAACAAAAACACCTTGGTGGCAGTTATCGACCTGTACCGATGCAGCGCAGACTTAAGCCAAAGACCTCGTGGCGTAAATGGTCAGAAAGATTACACTTGGCCAGATGAAGAAATAAACAACTTACCACTTAGTTTGCTAAGAAAACCTGCAGCTTGATTAACACAGGTCTGCATTTGTGAAGTTTTAGAAGTTATAAAGAATAATATCAGGGATAGTGTAATGCTCGAATCATTCAAACTTAAAAGTGTCGCAACTTATCAGTAAGCGTCCGGTAATCCCACCTATCGTTTAGCAAACTGCCATGGCAGTAACTGTTCGATATCGGTGTCCGGTCTGCTGAGTTGCTCCAGGCAGTCCATGACATACTCGAAGACGTTGAGGTCGTTGGCCTTCGCTGTTTCGATGATGCTATAGAGGATGGCGCTGGCATTGGCACCGGTTGCGGTCTGGCTGAACAGCCAGTTTTTTCTGCCTATAACGAACGGTTTAATGGCTCGCTCAGCGCGGTTGTTGTCGATGGCTAGATGGCCATCGAGTGTGTAACGAATCAGTTTATGCCACTGGTTGAGGCAGTACTGTATTGCCTCGCCGAGTTTTGTTTTCGGTAATACCTGTTGGGCTGATTTTGTCAGCCAGGTTTCAAGTTGATTAAGTAGCGGCAGGCTCTTTTCTTGTCGTTGTGTATAGCGGGTTGCTGCGTTTTCTTCTTTTAACTGCGTCTCGACACGGTAGAGCTTCTGTATGTGGTTCAGTGCCCAATCAGCTTTGCCACTGCCTTTACTGCCAGCGCCTTTTTTCGCTTCCATGAACTTGCGTCTGGCATGGGCCCAGCAACCGACTAAGGTGGCCTGCGTTTGTTCGTAGCCCTGATAGCCATCCACTTGCAGATATCCGCTATAACCATCAAGGAAGTCCACGGCACATCGCCCGGCACGACTATTGTGATAATCGTACAGCACGATGTTAGGTATCGCAGAACCGGTGATGGTCGCTTGCGGTGAGTCCGCTCCGGTTGCATACAGCCACATGTAACTGGTCGTTTTGTCAGAATCGACAACCTTCAACGTGGTTTCATCCGCCTGGATAACCGGTTGTTGTAGCAGATGTTGATGAAGCTGGTCATAAAGCGGCTTAAATAACTCAGCACAACGGATTATCCAGTCTGCCATGGTTTTACGGCTGAGTTCGATGCCATGCTGTTTGAACATAGCTTCCTGCCGGTAAAGTGGCAGACCATACTGATATTTGCTGGTGATTATCTGACTCAACAGGCTCGGCGTTGCATAGCCTTTGGGGATAACGCTATGTGGTACCGGCGCTTGTTTCACCGTATTGCTGATACCCTCTTTTTCGCAGGTACGGCACGCATACTTCGGACGTACATGTTCAATCACTTTCACCTGAGCAGGAATGAACTGAAGCTTCTCAGACTTATCTTCACCGATGCAGTGCAGCGTGCCAGCGCAGCAACCACAGACTTTATCTTCATCAGGGATATCGTGGACGATGACTTCACGCGGCAAGTCCTCAGGCAGTGGTTTGCGCTTAGGTTTATTGCGTGTGTAACTGATGGCTTCCTGCTCTGGCGTTTCAACATCGGCAGCCAGTTCTTCCGCCTCATTAAACAGTTCGCCCTGACCAGGGTGGCCCTCGGTGCTTTTACCAAACTGTTTTTGCTGTGCGATACGGAACTGCTCTTCCAGGTATTGATACCGGTTATTCAGTTCCTGGAGCTGCTGCTCCAGTTCAGCGATGCGGCGTTGATAATCTTCTTCGTTCATAAGACTATTATCGCCGATTAAGGTACTGATTACCTGATGTTATTCAGACTATTTCGTGATCGATAAATGCTGTTTATGATCACCGGTTATAAGCCGGAAGCGGTGTAGTTCAATGGCGAATGGCCTATCACATCAAAGCCCGACAACAGCCACTGCAACTGCTGCTCACTCAGGTTGATGTGTTGTAATTCAGTGTCTGACGGCCATTTAAAGCGATGCTTCTCCAGGCGCTTATACCACAGGGCAAAGCCAGTTTTATC